>Ga0272482_10000058_pt1 | contig 35668 bp, 31 predicted proteins | sample RVTome_8_FD_192427 | JGI IMG/M metagenome (GOLD analysis project Ga0272482, IMG submission 192427) | Soil microbial communities from uranium-contaminated site in the Upper Colorado River Basin, Wyoming, United States - RVT160D0 (version 2) ...
CGATGGGCATGGCGACGATGCGCCCGACGGTGTGGCGGGGGTTCAGCGACGCGTACGGGTCCTGGAAGATGATCTGCAGGTCCTGCCGCAGCAGGCGCAGCCCGCGCCGCCCGAGGTGGCCGATGTCCCGCCCCTCGAAGACGATCCGGCCCGCGGTCGGCTCCAGCAGGCGCACGAGCATCCGCCCGGTGGTGGTCTTGCCGCAGCCCGACTCGCCGACCAATCCGAGCGTCTCGCCGGAGGCCACCTCGAAGTCGATCCCGTCGACCGCGCGCACCAGCCCGCGACCCCGTACCGGGAAGTGCTTTGTCAGGCCCTCGACCTTGAGCAGCTCAGCCGGCATTGGCCACCCCCGGGCGGTGACAGGCCACGAGGTGCCCGCCGGCCACTTCGCGCAGCTCGGGCACCTCCGTGCGGGAACGGTCGTCGGCGTAGGCGCAGCGGGGGTGGAACGCGCACCCCGGCGGCAGGTAGATCAGGCTCGGCGGGCTGCCCGGGATCGGGACCAAGTCCGCGTCCGGGCCGCTGTGTAGCGAGGGCACGCTGGCCAACAGCCCCCACGTGTACGGGTGCTGGGGCTCCCGCAGCACCTGCTCGACGGTGCCCCGCTCGACCGCCCGCCCGCCGTACATCACCAGCACGTCGTCGGCGACCTGGCTGACCACGCCGAGGTCGTGGGTGATCAGCACGATCGCCGAGTTGAACTCCTTCTGCAGGTCTTCGAGCAGGTCGAGGATCTGCGCCTGCACGGTCACGTCGAGCGCGGTCGTGGGCTCGTCGGCGATGAGCAGGTCCGGGTCGTTGACGAGTGCCATCGCGATCATCGCGCGCTGGCGCATGCCGCCGGAGAACTCGTGCGGGTACTGCTTCGCCCGCCGCTCCGGCTGCGGGATGCCCACCCGGTCGAGCATCTCGATCATGCGCTTGCGCGCCTCGCCCCGGCTCGCCCGCGGGTGGTGGATCCGGTACGCCTCGGCGATCTGCCGCCCGACCGGGTAGTACGGGTGCAGGGCGGAGAGCGGGTCCTGGAAGATCATCGCCATGTCGCGGCCGCGCAGCCGGCGTACCTCCTCCTCCGGACGGCCCACGATGTCGCGGCCGCCCACCAGGATCTCGCCGGTGATGGCGGCGCGTTTCGGATCGTGCAGGCCCAGGACCGCGAGGCTGGTGACGCTCTTGCCGGAGCCGGACTCGCCCACGATGCCGAGCGTGCGCCCGCGCTCCACCGCGAACGACACCCCGTCGACCGCCCGCACGACCCCGTCTTCGGTCGAGAACCGGACGCGCAGGTCGCGCACCTGGAGGTACGGGTCGGCGGTCGCTTCCACGGCACCTCGCCTTCGTCTCGCGTTTCGTAGAGAACTTGCAGCGTTTCGCTGAGGATGAAAATAAGCTACAACGAGGTCTCCTGTCAGCAGCAGCTACCGTAATGAGATGGCGGCTCGGCGCTCTACCCTCCTGGGGCGCGCTCTCACGGCCGGGCTGCTCGCGCTGGCGGGCTGCCACGGCGGAGCACCCGCGCCCCGCTCCGAGGCCCTCACCTTCCACACGCTCACGTACTCGCCGGGTGCCGAGCAGTCCGACCGCGCCCTCGCCAGCCTGCGGCGCGTCGACGACCACCCGCTCTACGAGATGACGTACGACGGGCCGGCCCCCAAGCTCGCGCCGCCCGACGCCAAGCCCAAGGTGATCGCGCTGCCGGCCGGCCGCGAGGCGTTCGCGTGCACGGTCTTCCTCGCCGCCGGCGACGCCGCGCGCCCGGTGCTCGGCCGCAACTTCGACTGGGACCACAACCCCGCGCTCGTGCTGGTGGCCCGCCCGCCCGACGCCTACGACTCGATCTCGCTGGTCGACCTTTCCTACCTCGGCTTCGACCACCCCCGCCTGGCGAAGCTCGACGACCCGGCCGCAAAGCGCGACATGCTGCTCGCGGCCGCACTCCCCTTCGACGGCATGAACGAGCACGGCCTGGCGGTCGGCATGGCCCAGGTCGACGGCCAGGCCCAGGTCCGGCCGGGCGCGCGGGAGGTCGGCTCGCTCGCGGTCATCCGCCTGGCGCTCGACACCGCACGCACGGTCGACGAGGCGGTGCGCGTCTTCGAGACGTACACGCTCAACTGGAGCGGCGGCCCCTCGATGCACTACCTGGTCGCGGACGCGAATGGCGACTCCGCGGTCATCGAGTTCGCCACCGGCACGATGACCGTCACCCGCGGTGACCGGCGCTGGCAGCTGATGACCAACTTCAACCTGAGCACCTCGGACGCCGCCGAGCGCGCGGCCGACTGGCGCTACGCGACCGGCTCGAAGGAGCTGGACGCGGTGGGCGGCAAGGTCGACCCGGGCGCGGCGATGACCCTGCTCCGCACACTCCGGCAGGGCCACACCCAATGGTCGGTCGTCTATGACCTCAAGGCCGGCACCGCCGCCGTCGCGACCGGCCAACGTTACGAAAGGGTCTACCACACCACGCTGTAGTGGTTATGCCCACGTGGGAGGATTGCGCCAACGAACGCGGGTCGAGACGCTCGGGAGGTGACGATGACCGCGATGATCCCCACTGCTCACAACGGGCCGTGGGCCGAGGAGGAGTACCTTGCGCTCGGCGAGGACAACGACCGGATCGAGCTTTTCGACGGCGACCTCCACGTGACCGCCTCGCCGAGCCCATGGCACCAGCGGGTCTGCCGCAAGCTGGCAAACGCGCTGGAACAAGGGGCCGACGATCGCGGCTTGCACGTTCACTGGGCAATCAACCTGCGTCTGAAGCCGAGCCGGATCGTGATACCGGACCTCGCGATCACGACGGTGATCGATTTTGACGAACGCATCGTTCCAGGGAGCAGCGCGAAGCTGGTCTGCGAGGTTACGTCGCCGAGCAATGCGGCGACGGACAAAGTGCTCAAGATGCACTACTACGGCGAGGCCGGGATTCCCTGGTATCTACTGGTCGATCACCAGACCGTGACACTTCGTCTCTACCGTCTGCTGAACGGCGGCTACGTCGGACACTCCACCGCCGAGCCGGGTGAGACGCTGCGATTGACTGAGCCGGTAACGGCCGAGATCCGGCCGGAGTCGTTGCTGTCCTAGCGCTGATCAGCGCATAGGGTCGTTTGTCATGACCCACTTCGACGCGGCCACCGCCGCGGTCCAAGCCGCGCTGGACGCCGGGGCGCGTTACGCCGACGCCCGGGTGATGCACCGGCGCTATGAGGCGATGTCCGCCAAGAACGGCGATATCGAGGAGCTCTCCCAGAGCGAGGACGCCGGGATCGGCGTGCGGGCGCTCGTCGGCAGCGGCTGGGGCTTCTACGCCGTGCCCGACCTGTCGGACGCCGCCGCCCGTGCGGCCGGTGGCCGGGCCGCGAAGACCGCCGCGGCCAGCGCGCGGGTGCCGGGACCGGTCGCGGACCTGACGCCGGTCGGTGCCGGGACGGGGTCGTGGGCCTCGGCCTGCGAGATCGACCCGTTCTCGGTGCCGCTCTCGGAGAAGGGCGACCTGCTGGCGCACGCGACGAAGACGATGCACGAGCACGGCGCGGACGTGGCCGAAGGGCTGTACCAGATCTGGGACACCGAGAAGTGGTTCGTCTCCAGCGAGGGGCACCGGATCGACCAGCACATCCGGGAGTGCGGCGCGGGCATCTCGTCCACCGCGATCGGCGACGGCGAGGTGCAGCGGCGCAGCTACCCGGCCTACCGCGGGCAGTACGGCACGCGCGGCTGGGAGCTCGTCCGGGAGCTGGACCTCGCCGCCCACGCGGCCCGTACCGCCGACGAGGCGCGAGCCCTGCTCACCGCGCCGCTCTGCCCGGCCGGTGAGACCACGCTGATCCTGGGCGGCGAGCAGATGGCGTTGCAGATCCACGAGTCGGTGGGGCACGCGATCGAGCTGGACCGGATCCTGGGCTGGGAGGCCGCGTTCGCCGGCACGTCCTGGCTCGACCTCGACCAGCTCGGCAGCCTCCACTATGGATCCGAGCTGATGAACATCACCATCGACCCGACGATCCCGGGCGCGTTGGGCAGCTTCGGCTTCGACGACGAGGGGACGCCGGCCGCGCGGCGCGACGCCGTACGCGAGGGTCGCTGGGTGGGCGTGCTGGCCGGGCGGGACTCGGCCACGGTCGCCGGGCTCGACTACGCCGGCAGCGTGCGGGCCGACGGGTGGTCCCGCCTGCCGATGGTCCGCATGACCAACGTCGGCCTCGAACCCGGCCCGCACACGCTGGCCGAGATGGTCGCGGCCACCGACGACGGCATCTTCATGGAGACCAACCGCTCCTGGTCGATCGACGACAAGCGGCTCAACTTCCAGTTCGGCACCGAGATCGCGTACGAGATCAAGAACGGGCGGCAGGGGCGGATGCTGCGCAACCCCACGTACACCGGGATCGGGCCGGTCTTCTGGCGGTCGATGGACATGCTCTCCTCGGAGAGCGTCGCCTGGGGCACCCCGAACTGCGGCAAGGGTCAGCCCGGCCAGATCGGCCACACGGGCCATCCCGCGGCACCGGCCCGCTTTCAGCACGTGCGAGTGGGGGTGCGCGGGTGAGCGCGAGGAGTGAGCTTCGACGGCTCGGACCGCACGCGGAGGCCCGCGTGCGAGCCCCGCAGTCGCGAACGAAAGGTAGGCACAGCTGATGGAGGACATCGCGCGCCGGGTCCTGGAGATGGTGGGTCCGGGCGTCGAGGCGGAGGTCTTCGTCGGCCACACCGCGCTGGCGCTGACCCGCTTCGCCAACTCTTTCATCCATCAGAACGTCGCCGAGGCCACCACGTCGGTACGCCTGCGCCTGCACGAGGGCGGGCGGACCGCGAGCGGCTCGACCACCATCACCACCGACGAGGGCCTGACCGGGCTGGTGCGGCGGACCCGTGCGGCGGCCCGGCTGCTGCCACCCGACCAGGGCTGGCCGGGCCTCGCCCCGCCCGCGCCGCTCGCCGGCGAGGGCAACTGGGACGAGGCCACCGCACAGGCCGCACCCGACACGCGGGCGGATCGGGTACGCGCGTTCGTCGACGCCGCCGGCGGGCTGGAGACGGCCGGCTACTGCCGCACGATGCACGCGGCTGGCGCGTTCGCCAACTCGGCCGGCCAGTCGGTCGCCGGCCGCACGGCGGAGGTGGCGATGGACGCGATCGCCCGGATCGACGGGGCGGACGGACTGGCCCGCCTCGCGAGCGGGCGGCTGTCCGAGGTGGACGGTGCGGTGCTCGGTGCCCGCGCCGCGGCCAAGGCCCGGGCCAGCACCGGCGCGGTCGAGCTGCCACCCGGGCGGTACGAGGTGGTGCTCGAGGCCCCGGCGGTGGCCGACCTGCTGCAGAACTTCGCCCTGTACGGCTTCAACGGCAAGTCCTACAACGAGCGGCGGGCCTTCGCCGAGCCGGGCGCGGAGCAGTTCGACCAGAGGATCACGCTGGTCGACGACGTGCTCGGCGCCACCGGGCTGGGCCTGCCGTTCGACGCGGACGGCACGCCGAAGCGCCGGGTGGCGTTCGTGTCGTCGGGCGTGACCGAGCTGGTGGCCCACGACCGCCGCACCGCCGCCGAGGCGGGTGCCGAGTCGACCGGGCACGCGATCCCGGGCGGTGCCGCGTTTGGCGCGATGCCGGCGAGCATGCGGCTCGAACCCAGCCCGGCGACCGGCGCGCCGGTGGAGCTGGGCGCCGTCGTGGACCCGGCGGCCGCGCCGCTGTTGGCCTCCGTCGAGCGCGGCCTGCTGGTGACCGACCTCTGGTACACGCGGGTGCTCGACCCGAAGAGCCTCGTGGTGACCGGGCTGACCCGCAACGGAGTGTGGCTGATCGAAGACGGCGAGATCACCACACCGGTGCGGAACTTCCGGTTCACCCAGTCGTACCCGCAGGCGCTCGCCCCGGGCGCGGTACTCGGGGTGGGCGCCGAGGTCACGACGGTGCCGGACGGCTGGGGGGCGGCCTGGCGCACCGCGCCCGCGCTCCACCTTGGTTCGTGGAACTTCACCGGCGGCGCGTCCGGCTAAACCGTGGCGGGGGTGGGGCGCCGGGCCCGGCGCCCCACCCCCCACGCGATCATGGGGTGGATCACATAGCGCCGCAGTGCTTGACTTGGCGCCGTGACGGACGACGACGCGCCCACCCCAGCGGAGGAAAAGCCGGCCACGACTGCGGCCAGGCCGCCCGCCGACGCGGCCACCCGGCGCCGCCGGCGGCTGCTCGCGATCGGTGGTGGGGTGCTGGCCGCGCTCGTCATCGCCGTGTGCGCCGGCGGCATCGCCGTGATCAGCGCGATCAACGGCATCGCCGACCGCGCCGAGGAGAACGAACGGAGCGTCACCCGCACCGACGCCGCGTGCGTCGAGCTTGAGCGGCGGCTCAACCGCCTGGTCCCGCCTGGTGCGGCGGAGGGCACCCGGGATCGGGCCACCGCCGTGCGTAACGAGAACGCGGCCGTGCGCCCGTTCCTCGCCGAGATCGGCCAGCTGCCCGGCCACAGCCGCGAGCACCGCCAGGACTGGGTCGACGCGTGGAGCCGCCTGGTCGAGGCGCGGTCGGCCTACGCCGGCGCGCTGGACCGCCAGGCCACCGGCGGGGAGCCGGCCTTCTTCGTGCCGCCGCAGGGCCAGCGCGGAAAGCCCGTGGTGGAGCGGCTGGTGGACGCCGGCCCTGACTCCTGTGACGGCTCAGTACGCCGCCTGGCCAGCCCGGACCTCTAGCTCAGGCGGTAGTGAACTACTGCACAAGGCCCTGGACTTACGTAACCGCCCTGACACACGCAAGACTCCCATGCACGTGGCCGTCAGCACGCGGCGTAACGTGTAGCACCGAAACCGCGCGGATGCGCCGTTAGGGAGACATAAAGAATGACGACTACGGCAACGAGGCCGGGTGCGCGGGCGCGCGCCGCCATCGCGGCGAAGACCCTGCGCACGGACCGGTGGTGGCTGGCTCCACTCATCACCGTTGTCGGGCTCGGCGGTTGGGTGGCGTACGCGACGGTGCGCGTCTTCATGCACGACTTCTACTGGGTCGAGGACTACCACTACCTCACCCCGTTCTACTCACCGTGCATCACCGACCGCTGCATACCCGAGGCATCGCACTTCGGCACCTACCTGCCGGGCTGGTGGATCATCCCGGAGGCCGCCTTCAGCCTCCCGTTCCTGCTGCTCTTCCGGCTCACCTGCTACTACTACCGCAAGGCTTACTACCGCGCCTTCTGGATGTCGCCGCCGGCCTGCGCCGTGCCGGACGGGCACAAGACCTACAGCGGCGAGACCCGCTTCCCGCTGATCTTCCAGAACGCCCACCGGTACGCGTTCTACGCCGCCGGCGTCATCTCGCTGATCAACACGTACGACGCGATCCTGGCGTTCCGCAGCCCCGACGGCTTCGGCTTCGGTCTGGGCAACGTGATCCTGGTCGGCAACGTGGTGATGCTCTGGGCCTACACGCTCTCCTGCCACTCGTGCCGGCACATCGCCGGTGGGCGGCTCAAGCACTTCTCCAAGCACCCGATGCGCTATCGCGCCTGGACGTTCGTCTCCAAGCTGAACGTCCGGCACATGGCCCTGGCGTGGATCACGCTGGGCACGCTGGCGCTGACGGACTTCTACATCATGGCCGTGTCCGCGGGCTGGTTCTCGGACCTCCGGTTCATCAACTGAAGGCGCCAGATATGACTACGCGAATCGAACGACACCACTACGACGTCGTCGTGATCGGGGCCGGTGGCGCCGGCCTGCGGGCGGCGATCGAGGCCCGGCTGGCGGGCAAGAAGACGGCGATCATCTCCAAGTCGCTCTTCGGCAAGGCGCACACCGTCATGGCCGAGGGTGGTGCCGCCGCGGCGATGGGCAACGTCAACAGCCGCGACAACTGGATGGTCCACTACCGCGACACCATGCGCGGCGGGAAGTTCCTCAACAACTTCCGGATGGCCGAGCTGCACGCCAAGGAGGCGCCGAGCCGGATCTGGGAGCTGGAGACGTACGGCGCGCTGTTCGACCGTACGAAGGACGGCAAGATCTCGCAGCGCAACTTCGGCGGCCACGAGTACCCGCGGCTGGCGCACGTCGGTGACCGCACCGGCCTGGAGATGATCCGGACGCTCCAGCAGAAGATCGTCTCCCTCCAGCAGGAGGACAAGGCCGAGACCGGCAGCTACGACTCGCGCATCCGGGTCTTCGCCGAGACCACCATCACCGAGCTGCTGCTCGACGGCGACAAGATCGCGGGCGCGTTCGGCTACTACCGGGAGAGCGGCGAGTTCGTGCTCTTCGAGGCGCCCGCGGTCGTGCTGGCCACGGGCGGCGTCGGCCGCTCGTACAAGGTGACGTCGAACTCCTGGGAGTACACCGGCGACGGCCACGCGCTCGCCCTGCGCGCCGGGGCCACGCTGATCAACATGGAGTTCCTGCAGTTCCACCCGACCGGCATGGTCTGGCCTCCCTCGGTCAAGGGCATCCTGGTCACCGAGTCGGTGCGCGGCGACGGTGGCGTGCTGAAGAACTCCGAGGGCAAGCGGTTCATGTTCCAGTACGTCCCGGACGTCTTCCGCAAGCAGTACGCGGAAACCCCGGAGGAGGCGGACCGCTGGTACACCGACCCGGACAACAACCGCCGGCCGCCGGAGCTGCTGCCCCGGGACGAGGTGGCCCGGGCCATCAACAACGAGGTCAAGGAGGGTCGCGGCTCCCCGGCCGGCGGCGTCTTTCTCGACATCGCCAGCCGCCTTCCGGCGGAGGAGGTCAAGCGGCGCCTTCCGTCGATGCACCACCAGTTCAAGGAGCTGGCCGGCGTCGACATCACGAAGGAGCCGATGGAGGTCGGGCCGACCTGCCACTACGTGATGGGCGGCGTCGAGGTCGACCCGGACACCGCGGCGGCGGCCGGCACCGTGCAGGGGCTCTTCGCGGCTGGCGAGGTCTCCGGCGGTATGCACGGCTCCAACCGGCTGGGTGGCAACTCCCTGAGCGACCTGCTGGTCTTCGGCAAGCGGGCGGGCGAGCACGCGGCCGTGTACGCGGACGCGCTGCCCACCCGGCCCCGGGTGGCACAGGCCGACCTGGACGCCGCGCTGGAGATCGCTCTGGCGCCGCTGGAGCGCGACGGCGGGGAAAACCCGTACACGTTGCAGCAGGACCTGCAGGTCGTGATGGGCGACCTGGTCGGCATCATCCGCCGTAAGGGCGAGCTGGAGGAGTCGCTGGTCCGCCTCGCCGAGCTGCGCGAGCGGGTCGGCAAGGTCAGCGCGGCCGGCGGGCGCCGGTACAACCCGGGCTGGCACCTCGCCCTCGACCTGCGCAACATGCTGGTCGTCTCGGAGTGCACGGCGAAGGCGGCGCTGGAGCGGGAGGAGTCCCGCGGCGGCCACACCCGGGAAGACTTCCCGGCGATGCGGCCGGAGTGGCGGCAGGTCAACCTGGTCTGCTCGCTCGACGGCGACAAGGTGCGGCTGGAGCACAAGCCGCTGCCGAAGATGCGGCCGGAGCTCATCCAGCTCTTCGACCGCACCGAGCTTTCCAAGTACGTGACTGACGAGGAGCTCGCCGAGTTCGACGCGCTCGCTGAGGAGGCTGCCAAGTAATGGGCGCGAAGCGTCGTTTCAAGGTCTGGCGGGGTGACGAGGCCGGCGGTGACCTGAAGGACTACGAAGTCGAGGTCAACGAGGGCGAGGTGGTCCTCGACGTCATCCACCGGCTCCAGGCCACGCAGACGCCCGACCTGGCCTGCCGGTGGAACTGCAAGGCCGGCAAGTGCGGCTCCTGCTCGATGGAGATCAACGGCACGCCGCGGCTGGGCTGCATGACCCGGATGTCCACGTTCGCCGAGGACGAGACCGTCACGGTCACTCCACTTCGGGCGTTCCCGGTGATCCGCGACCTGGTCACGGACGTCTCCTTCAACTACGACAAGGCCCGCCAGACGCCCTCCTTCGCGCCGCCGGCCGAGCTGGCCCCGGGCGAGTACCGGATGCAGCAGGTCGACGTCGAGCGCTCGCAGGAGTTTCGCAAGTGCATCGAGTGCTTCCTGTGCCAGAACACCTGCCACGTGGTGCGTGACCACGAGGAGAACAAGAAGGCGTTCGCCGGGCCGCGGTATTTCATCCGCGCGGCCGAGCTGGACATGCACCCGCTCGACGCCCGGGAGGACCGCAAGGAGTACGCCCAGGCCACGATGGGCATGGGGTACTGCAACATCACCAAGTGCTGCACCGAGGTGTGCCCCGAGCACATCAAGATCACAGACAATGCGATCATTCCCATGAAGGAGCGGGTGGTCGACCGCCGGTACGACCCGCTGGTGTGGCTGGGCCGGAAGATCTTCCGGCGTGACCAGCTGGACGAGGCGGGCCAGGCGCCGGTGACCGCCTCAGTGGGAGCACACGCGGAGGGGTCCGAAGTGGAGCAAGGGGTCAACTGGCACCGCGAGGTGCCGCGGCCGCAGACCGCCCCGGTCGGCGAGGACGGCAAGCTGCCGATCTCCGAGGTCGCCTTCGACCGGGCGGGTGGTCCGTCGCCGTTCGGCGACGACGTGCAGTTCCCGCTGCCGCCGGAGGGCCTCAACTACGCCCACCCCGAGCGGGACTGAGCGGTAACAGCGTGACGAGGGCGCTCCGGCGTTGGCCGGGGCGCCCTCAGCGCTTCAAGAAGGCCGGCTGGCGGCGCCCTCAGCGCTTCAGGAAGGGCGGGAGCGCCGCCACGATGGGCGCGTCCGCCGGCAGCCACTGCACGGAACCCAACTCCTCGGCGCCGAGCCAGCGCAGCTCCTCGTGCTCCAGCGCCTGCGGCACGCCGCCGTCGAGCAGCTCGGCGGTGAAGACCCGCAGCAGTGCGCGTCCGTGCCCCAGGAGCACGTCGTCGCCCACGCGGTCGCCCACCGCGACCCGCACGCCGAGCTCTTCCTCACATTCGCGGACGAGAGCCTCGATGTCCGACTCGCCCGGCTCGACCTTGCCGCCGGGAAACTCCCACATACCGGCCATTTCGGGAGGATCAGATCGAGCGCAGGCCAAAACCCGCCCGTCTACGATGATTGCGGCGCCGACGATGATCCTTTGGTTAATCCGTTCGGACTGCACGGCCGACCAGCCTTCCAGATCAATAAGGAATTCGGGTGCCTGAGCCGTCCCGTAGGGCACCAGAAGACGGAAATGTGGGCGTGGACACACCAGCCGCTTAGCGGCAAGACTGAGGGGCACCGAACGATGACGAGATGGCGACGATTTGGCCACAAGCCGGCAACGACGCCTGGGAGGTGTGGCATATGCGTGCTCTGTGGGGAAGCAGGGCTAGCCGTGACTACCTCAGCGACGCCCTGACCCTGCTGCCCGGCTGGAGCCTGGAAGGTCGGCAGATCAAGCGCACGCTGGTAATCGACGATTCACAACACGCGGCACTCACCGAGCGTATCAAGGTGGTCGCCGATGCGTTACACCTCCAGCCGGAGGTCCGGCGCCTCGATGGGCACACCCAGATCCGCCTGACGCCCCGTGATGGCGAGACCATCACCGAGGGCGTGGTCACGCTGGCCGCCCGCATCGAGGATGCGTACCGCACCGTGACCAGCCTCGCCTAGATCGCGAGCGAGCCGGCGCCGCGGCCCTACGCGACCAGCTCACGCTTTCGCGCCAGCACCCCGTGAAACGCGTCATTCATCGTCAGCCCGTATGCCTCGCGCGCGGCGGCGATCGCGTCGGCATAGCGACCGGCCAGGATCAACTCATCGATGGCCGGCTGCCGAGCCGGGTCGACGGGAAGCCGAGGCGACTCCTCCTCCCCGCTGGCGACGGCGGGCACGCCACGTGCGAACGAGGCCAAGCTCTTGTGCGGCTCACCGCGCAGCACCCGGGCGGCGATCCCAAAGGGAAGCGCACTGATGCCGATCACCGAGACGGCAAGCGACCCAGGCACACCGTCGACACTGGTCCACGAGCCACCGTAGGTCCGCAGGAGCACCTCGCCGGTGTAGGCCCCGATCAGCTTCCACCACAGCTCGAAACGCTCGTCGCCCAAGGGACCGTCGGCGAGGAGAGCGGCGCACACGTCGTCGAGCTCGGCCAGGCTGTCCACAGACCAATCCAGGCGGGTGCCGTGCTCGGTCGCCACGAGCGCGACACATTCGTCGGCGACCTGACGCAGGCCGGCTGGATCCAGGGTGTTCACGGCAAGGATGCTGCCATCGAAGACACCCTGTCGCGTTCCCATTTCCGAGCCGTCGAGTTCGCTCAGCGTCGCGCCGAACCAACCCGAGGCGGGCCGCCGCTCCCACCGGGTCGGCGGCTCGCCAGACGATCTATCTCAAGAGATGTTTCTGAGCTACCGCGACGTCCGCCGTGGTCCAGACCGCTGCTCCCGCGGCCTCACCCGTCCGCTGTTGGTCTTTGTTGCTGCCACAGCTTAGTTGCTCTGGGTAGTGGGTGCTTTCTGCGGATTTATCAGCTCACCGTGCTCTCGTGGGCACCCGGCCGAGTAGATCGTGGTACTTAGCTGCCCCCATAAGGGCGGTTGCGTAGCACGATCTACCGGCGTAGCCGGGGACCCGACCTGGCCGACGCGATACCCGCACCACATCCAGCGACGCTGTGTCACCGACCGCCGCCTGGGTGGGCGTCAGCCCCTACGGATCGCGGCAACCACGCGTCGGCAGGGTCCGTCGGTCACCGCTGCCGGGTCCACGGTCCAAGCCCACCCGTCCGAGGCACCGCGATTGCCCCATCGTGTTCCCGACTGCGGCCCGCGCGGCCTTATCCTGCGCGCTTGCCCCACCCACCCACCGTGATGGTCCGGAGCGCTCCCGCCGGAGGCAACAAAACAACAGCGGACCTGGCAGCGGAGGTCGGGGAACTCGGCGAGCCCTAGCGAGCCGCCGACCGCAGCGCTCTCCGGCGGGAGCAACGGCCCACAACCAACGCCGAACCCGGGAAATATGTCTAGAAGTGACCCTGGCTCTGAGGGATCTCTAGACGTTGAAGCGAAACTCCACCACGTCGCCGTCGCGCATCACGTAGTCCTTGCCCTCCATGCGCACCTTGCCCGCCGCCTTGGCGGCCGCCATGGACCGCGCGGCCATGAGGTCGTCGTAGGACACGATCTCGGCCTTGATGAAGCCGCGCTGGAAGTCGGAGTGGATCACGCCTGCGGCCTCCGGCGCGGTCGCCCCGACCGGGATGGTCCAGGCGCGCGCCTCCTTCGGCCCCGCCGTCAGGTAGGTCTGCAGCCCCAGCGTGCGGAATCCGACCCGGATCAGCTGGTGCAGCCCCGGCTCCGGCTGGCCGATGGACTCGAGCAGCTCGCGAGCCTCATCCTCGGGCAGGTCGATCAGCTCGGACTCGACCTTGGCGTCCATGAAGACGGCCTCGGCGGGCGCCACCAGCGCGCGCAGCTCGTCCAGAAACTCCGCGTTGGCCAGCTCCTCCTCGTCGACGTTGAAGACGTAGAGGAACGGCTTGGTGGTGAGCAGGTGCAGCTCGCGTAGGTCGGCCAGCTCGATGCCGGCCTTGGCGGCTCCGGTGTAGAGCGTGACGCCCTCGTTGAGCAGCTTCGCCGCGGCGGCCGCGGCGGCGGCGATCGGCGCCCGCTCCTTGCGGAGCTTCGCCTCCTTCTCCAGCCGCGGCAGCGCCTTCTCGAGCGTCTGCAGGTCGGCGAGCATCAGCTCGGTGTTGATCGTCTCGATGTCGTCGCCGGGCGAGATCTTGCCGTCGACGTGCACGACGTTCGGGTCGGAGAACGCGCGGACGACCTGGCAGATCGCGCTCGCGTCGCGGATGTTGGCGAGGAACGCGTTGCCCCGCCCTTGCCCCTTCGACGCGCCGCGCACGAGCCCGGCGATGTCGACGAACGACACCGGGGCCGGGATCACCTTCTGCGAATCGTGGATCTCGGCGAGCTTTTCCAGCCGGGGGTCGGGCAGGCCTACGACGCCAACGTTCGGCTCGATCGTGGCGAACGGGTAGTTGGCGGCGAGCACGTCGTTTTTGGTCAGCGCGTTGAACAGCGTGCTCTTGCCGACGTTGGGCAGCCCGACGATGCCGATGGTGAGACTCACGGGCGGCCAGTCTACGCGCCGGCCCGGGACGGCCCGCCGCCACGGTCATGTCCGAAATCCGCGAGCATCCGGGGCGGCCACGGGGCAGGATCGGTGGCGTGGAGTTGGACTTCGACCGTTGCTACCGGGCCGTCGACAGCCGCGACGGGCGGTTCGACGGCTGGTTCTACACCGGCGTCACCTCGACCGGTATCTACTGCCGCCCGTCCTGCCCGGCCATCACGCCCAAGCCGGAGAACGTGCGCTTCTACCCATCCGCGGCCGCGGCCCAGCGCGCCGGGTTCCGGGCCTGCCGGCGCTGCCGCCCGGACGCGGCGCCCGGCTCGCCCGAGTGGGACGTGCGCGCCGACGTCGTCGGCCGGGCGATGCGGCTCATCTCCGACGGCGTGGTCGACCGCGACGGCGTGCCGGGGCTGGCCAGCCGCCTCGGTTACACCGAGCGGCATCTGCACCGCATGCTCACGGCAGAGCTCGGCGCGGGGCCGCTCGCGCTGGCCCGGGCGCAGCGGGCGCAGACCGCGCGCATCCTGATCGAGACGACCGACCTGGGGCTGGCGGAGATCGCGTTCGCGGCCGGGTTCGGCAGCGTGCGGCAGTTCAACGACACGATCCGCGAGGTGTTCGGATCGGCGCCCTCGGCCCTGCGCAAGCCGAAGCGCGGGCCGGCGCCCGAGCCCGGCGCGATCCACCTGCGCCTGGCGTACCGGCCGCCGCTGCACGCCGAGTCGCTGCTGGAGTTCCTGGCGATGCGGGCGGTGCCGGGCGTGGAGGAGGCGGACACCTCGACGTACCGCCGGGTGCTGCGCCTGCCGCGCGGCACCGCCACGGTCGAGCTGACCCCGACCCCCGGCTACGTGGCCGCCCTCCTGCGCCTCTCCGACGTACGCGACCTGGCGCCCGCCGTGGCCCGCTGCCGGCGCCTGCTCGACCTCGACGCCGACCCGGTCGCGGTGGACGCCGCGCTGGCCGAGGACGAGGCGCTCGCGCCGATGGTGGCCAAAGAGCCCGGAGTGCGGGTGCCGCGCTCGGTGGACAGCTTCGAGATGGCGGTACGCGCCGTCGTCGGCCAGCAGATCTCGGTCGCCGCCGCCCGCAAGGTGCTCTCCAAGCTCGTCCCGCCCGGCGAGCAGCCGTTTCCGGGCCCAGAGGAGGTGCTGACGCTCCCGGACGAGGCGTTCAAGATGCCGGCCGCGCGGCGGGCCACGATCCGGGCGCTCGCGTCGGCGGTCGCCGGCGGCGAGCTGGATCTCGACCCTGGCGCGGATCGGGATGAGGCAATGAGAAACCTCACCAACCTGCCCGGCATCGGCTCGTGGACCGCCGGCTACGTCGCGATGCGGGGCATCGGCGACCCGGACTCGTTCCTCCCGACCGACCTCGGGGTGCGGCGCGGCGCGAAGGCGCTCGGCCTCCCCGACGACCCGAAGGCGCTCGACGCGCACGCGGCCCGCTGGGCCCCGTGGCGCTCGTACGCCCTGATCCGACTCTGGAGACAAGGATGAACAGCACGACCATCGAGACTCCCGTCGGCCCCTTCACGATCCTGGCGAGCGACGCGGGCGCGGTACGCGCGGCCGGCTTCACGACCGACGTGGGGCGGCTGCTGGCGCTCGTACACCCGGCTCTGCGGGAGGAACCGCGACGGCGACCGGACCTCGGGCCGACCAGCGACGCGGTGCTGTCCTATTTGGATGGTGATCTGACCGCGATCGACGGCGTACCGGTCGAGCAGCGCACCGGCGGGCCCTTCCTCGCGCACGCCTGGGAGGTGTTGCGTGAGGTGAAGCCCGGGGAGCCGGTGACGTACACGGGCTACGCCGAGCTGTCCGGCCGCCCCGGAGCGATCCGGGCCGCGGCGAGCGCCTGTGCGCGCAACGCGGTCGCCCTCTTCGTGCCGTGTCACCGGGTCGTGGGCACGGACGGCACGCTCCGCGGCTACCGCTGGGGCATCGACATCAAGAAGTGGCTTCTAGCACACGAGCGGACAACAAACTCGTAAACGTCAGACGTAACAGCTACCGTCACTGTGTGCATTATGACGGTGACCGGCGCCATCCAGTGCACAACTTGTGGCGCATCCGCCGTTATGTCCGGCCTTATCTGGCTCTGATGGTGTGGCTGGTGCTCGCCGCCTTCGCGGCTACGGGCGCCAGCATCGCCGTCCCGCTGGTCGTCCAGCGGGTGGTGGACGGCCCAATCGCCAGCCGAGACCCGGCCGGCCTGTGGTGGCTCGGCGGGCTCGCGCTCGTCTTCGGGCTCATCGAGGCGGCGCTCATCTTCATCCGCCGGTGGACCCAGGCGGGCTCCGCGCTGGGCATGGAAGCCACGATCCGTAACGACATCTACGCCCACCTCCAGCGCCTCCAGATCGGCTTCCATGACCAGTGGCAGTCGGGGCAGCTGCTGTCACGGGTCACCGCCGACCTCTCGGTGATCCGGCGGTTCCTGTCGTTCGGGCTCGTCTTCCTGGTCGTCAACACGGCCACGTACATCACGGTGGTCGCGCTCCTCATCCACCTGCGCTGGCCGCTCGGGCTGCTCGTGGCGGCGAGCGCGATACCGCTGTTTATCATGAGCCGGCGCTTCTCCCAGGCGTACATCGCGGCCTCCCGGCGGATGCAGGATGAGCTGGGCGACGTCGCCACGCTCGTCGAGGAGTCGGCGCAGGGGCTGCGCACGATCAAGGCGTTCGGCCGGCGGCCGTTCATGGCCGGTCGCTTCGGCCAGGAGGCGCGGCAGCTGCACGACACCGCGATCGGCAAGGGGCGGCTGCTGGCGCTCAGCTCGGCTCGCTTCGACCTCGTGCCCAATCTGACGCTCGCGGTGGTGCTCGTCGCGGGCGCCGCCACCGTCGCCGCCGGCGACATGACGCTCGGCCAGCTCGTCGCGTTCGTCTCACTGCAGCTGATGCTGATCTGGCCGATCGAGTCGCTCGGCTGGATCATCGCGAACGCGCAGGAGGCGATGACCGCCGCCGACCGCATCTACGAGGTGCTCGACACCCGGCCATCCATCGTGGACAGACCACGGGCCGTCGCGGTGACCGAGTCCCGCGGCCACGTGCGGTTCGAGGCCGTGACGTTCACCTACCCGGGCACCGAGACGCCGGTGCTCCGCCGCATCGACCTGGACGTGCGGCCCGGCGAGACGCTCGCGATCGTCGGCGCGACCGGCTGCGGCAAGACCAGCCTGGTCTCGCTGATGCCCCGCCTCTACGACGTCTCCGGTGGGCGGATCACGCTCGACGGGCAGGACATCCGCGACATCCAGCTCGGCTCGCTGCGGCGTCTGGTGGGCATGGCGTTCGAAGACCCGACGCTCTTCTCGATGTCGGTGCGGGAAAACCTGACCCTCGGCCGCCGCGAGACCACCGACGACGAGATCCACGAGGCGCTGCGGGTGGCGCAGGCCGAGTTCGTGTACGACCTGCCGTGGGCCCTCGACACCCGCATCGGCGAGCAGGGGCTCTCCCTCTCCGGCGGGCAGCGGCAGCGGCTCGCCCTCGCCCGCGCGGTCATCGGCCGGCCGCGGGTGCTGGTGCTCGACGACCCGCTCTCCGCCCTCGACGTGCACACCGAGGCGCTCGTCGAGGAGGCACTCACCCGCGTGCTGCACGGCACGACCGCGCTGCTCGTCGTCCACCGACCGTCCACAGTGGCCCTCGCCGACCGGGTCGCGCTCCTCGCCGGCGGTGAGATCGCCGCGGTGGGCACGCACTCGGAGCTGCTCGACACCGTGCCGGCCTACCGCGCCGCCCTGTCCGCCCAAGCCGACGATGTCGTCAGCCGATAGCTGGCGCGGCCGCGCGGCGGACCAGGCCGCCGATCAGACGCTCGCGGAGACCGGGTCGGTGGTGCGGTTGCGCGCCCGCAGCCGGGTGCTGCTCGCCTCGCTGATCCGCCCACACCGCCGCGCGCTCGCGATCGCCATCGGGCTGCTACTGATGCAGAACGCGGCCGGCATGGCCGGCCCCTTTCTGGTCATGCTCTGCATCGACAAGGGCATCACACCCCTGCGCGACCGCGGCGACGCCACCGTCCTGGCCGCGATCGCCACCGCATTCCTCGCCGCGGCCGTCGGCGAATACCTCGGCAAGCGCGGCTTCCTCATCCTCTCCGCCCGCATCGGCCAGGCCGTGCTGCTCGACCTGCGCCAGCGCGTCTACGACCACTTCCAGCGACTCTCCATCGACTTCCACGAGCGCTACACCTCCGGCCGCGTCGTCGCCCGCCTCACCAGCGACATGGACTCCATCGCCGAACTCGTCGACGGCGGCATAGACGACCTCGTCCTCGCCGGCCTCTCCGTGCTCTCCGTCGCCGGCATCCTGCTCTGGCTCGACGCCCCACTGGCCGCCGTCACACTGCTCGCCTTCCCATTCCTGCTGTGGCTGTCCCGCTGGTTCGCCCGCGCCTCCGCCCGCGCCTACCGCCGCACCCGCGAAGCCGTCGCGCTCGTCATCGTCCACTTCGTGGAATCACTCGGCGGCATCCGCGCCGTGCAGGCCTTCCGCCGCGAGCCCCGCAACCAGCAAATCTTCGAAGACCTCAACGACGACTACCGCCGCGCCAACCTGCACGCCTTCCGCCTCATCGCCGTCTACTCACCCGGCATCAAAGTCATCGGCAACATCGCCATCGCCGTCGTCCTCACCTACGGCGGCTGGCAAGTCATGCAGGGCCACACCGAAATCGGCGTACTCGCCGCGTTCCTGCTCTACCTACGCCGCTTCTTCGAACCCATGCAAGAGCTCAGCCAGTTCTACAACGCACTCCAATCCGCCACCGCCGCGCTGGAGAAGCTCGCCGGGGTACTCGACGAGAAACCCTCGGTGCCCGCACCCGCCGATCCCGTGCCACTACCGGCCGGCGGCGGTGGCGCGGTGGCCTTCCACGCGGTCACCTTCCACTACCGGCCCGATATGCCCATCCTGCCCGGGCTCGACCTGCACATCCCGGCCGGCCAGACCATCGCCCTCGTCGGCGCCACCGGCGCCGGCAAGTCGACCATCGCCAAACTCGTCGCCCGCTTCTACGACCCCGTCGACGGCACCGTCACCCTCGACGGCATCGACCTACGCGACCTCGCCGACGCCGACCTACGCCACGCCGTCGTCATGGTCACCCAAGAAAACCACCTCTTCTCCGGCACCGTCGCCGACAACATCCGCTTCGGCCGCCCCGACTCCTCAGACGAGGAAGTAGCCGAGGCAGCCCGCGCCATCGGCGCCCACGCCTTCATCGAAGCCCTCCCCAACGGCTACGACACCGACGTACACCGCCGCGGCGGGCGGCTCTCCGCCGGGCAGCGGCAACTGGTCGCCTTCGCCCGCGCCTTCCTCGCCGACCCGACCGTGCTCATCCTCGACGAGGCCACATCGTCGCTCGACGTGCCGAGCGAACGCCTGGTGCAGCGCGCCCTCCGCACCATCCTGCGCGAGCGCACCGCGCTCGTCATCGCCCACCGCCTGTCCACAGTAGAGATAGCGGATCGGGTGCTGGTGCTGGAGGCCGGCCGCATCGTCGAGGACGGCCCACCAGCGACGCTGATCGCCGGCGGGGGTCACTACGCCGACCTGCACCGCCAGTGGCGCGACTCCCTCGTCTAGACAGCCTTCAGCGTGGGCGGCCTTTCAGGATCGCGGCGGCTGGGCAGTTTGGAAAGCTATCGACCTGGGCGCACCAATGCGCCCAACCCCATCGAGTCGGTCGAACGCCCGCCGCCTACGGCTTGGCTGGACCGAGTCCGTGCCCTTTGCCCAGCGGTACAGGTAGTACGTTATGGAGCCCGCATAACGTACTACCTGTACCGCTGAAGCTCACCCGGAAGCCTGTGGAAACCCTGGGACTCGGCGCAGGCCGCACCCAGGGCTTGTCGGGCGGACCCGGCAGCGGAGGTCGGGGATTTCGGCGAGCGCCAGCTCGCCGCCGACCGGAGCGGTGCCCGCGGGAGCATACGGTCTACAGCTGACGCGGGCCGGGGCAAATCTGCTTATCTTGGGTGAAGGGCACGCGGGATATCTCGATGCCGGCTCGCGCGCGCGTCCGTAGGCTCTACGCATGACTGATACGGTGCGCACAGCGCGCCCCGGTCTCCCGGACCGTCCCACGCTGGACGGGCTGGAGGAGAAGTGGGCGCGCCGCTGGCAGGAGGAGGGTACGTACGCGTTTGACCGGTCGAAGGACCGTTCGGACGTATACGCGATCGACACGCCTCCGCCGACCGTATCGGGCGAGCTGCACATGGGGCACGTCTTCTCGTACACGCACACCGACCTCGTGGCGCGCTTCCAGCGGATGCGCGGCAAGATGGTCTTCTACCCGATGGGCTGGGACGACAACGGCCTGCCGACCGAGCGCCGCGTGCAAAACGTCTTCAAGGTGCGTTGCGATCCCGCGCTCCCCTACGACCCGGAGTGGACGCCCGGCGGCGAGCCGGAGAGCATCTCGCGGCGTAACTTCATCGAGCTGTGCGCGCGGCTCACCGCCGAGGATGAGCGGGCGTTCGAGGAGTTGTGGCGGCGGCTGGGGCTGTCCGTCGACTGGTCGCTGACGTACACGACGATCGGTCATCAGGCCCGGCTGGCGTCGCAGCGAGCGTTTCTGCGCAACCTGGCGCGGGGTGAGGCCTACACCGCCGACGCGCCGACGCTGTGGGACGTGGGCTTTCGCACGGCGGTGGCTCAGGCGGAGCTGGAGGATCGCGAGCGGCCCGGCGCCTATCACAAGCTGCGCTTCCACGGCACGGAGCCGGTCTATATCGACACGACCCGACCCGAGCTGCTCCCTGCCTGCGTGGCGCTGGTGTGCCATCCCTCCGACGAGCGGTACGCGCCGCTGGTCGGCCGCACGGTGCGTACCCCGGTCTTCGGGGTGGAGGTGCCGGTGCGCGCCCACGCGCTCGCCGACCCCACGAAGGGCACCGGCATCGCGATGGTGTGCACCTTCGGCGACCTGGCGGACGTGACCTGGTGGCGGGAGCTCCAGCTGGACACCCGCGTGGTGATCGGGCGCGACGGGCGGCTGCTGCCCGAGCCGCCGGCGGGCGTGCCGGCCGCGGTGTACGCGCCGCTCGCCGGCCTCACCGTCAAAGCCGCCCGGAAGGCCGTCGTCGAGCTGCTTGGCGAAGATCTCGTGGGCGAGCCGCGGCCGATCACGCACCCGGTCAAGTTCTACGAGAACGGCGAGCAGCCGCTGGAGATCGTGGGCACCCGCCAGTGGTACATCCGCAACGGCGGTCGCGACCCCGGCGTCCGGGACACGCTGCTCGCGCGGGGGCGGGAGCTTCGCTGGCTGCCGGAGCACATGCTCCACCGGTACGAACACTGGGTGGGCGGGCTCAACGGCGACTGGCTGATCAGCCGGCAGCGCTTCTTCGGGGTGCCGATCCCCGTCTGGTACCGGCTCGACGACGCTGGCGAGCCGGACCACGACCACCCTCTCACACCCGCTGAAGCACGACTACCGATCGACCCATCTTCGGACATTCCTGACGGATTCTCGGCTGAGGACCGGGGGCGGCCGGGCGGCTTCACCGGCGATCCGGACGTCATGGACACTTGGGCCACTTCCTCGCTTTCACCCCAGATCATCGGTGGGTGGGAGGTCGATCCCGACCTGTTCGGGCGGGTGTTCCCGATGGATCTGCGACCGCAGGGGCAGGAGATCATCCGCACCTGGCTCTTCACGTCGGTGGTGCGCGCCCACCTGGAGCACGGTGTGCTGCCATGGCACACCACGGTCCAGTCGGGCTGGATCCTCGACCCCGACCACAAGAAGATGTCCAAGTCCAAGGGCAACGCGGTCACCCCGATGGCCCTGCTGGCGGAGCACGGCGCCGACGCGGTGCGCTACTGGGCGGCCAACGGGCGCCCCGGCACCGATCTCGCCTACGAGCCACGGCAGATCAAGGTGGGCCGGCGGCTGGCGACGAAGCTGCTCAACGCGTCCAAGTTCGCCCTCGGGCTGGGCGCGGCTGACGCACTCCGCGCACGAGTGACCGAGCCGCTCGACGCCTCGATGCTGTCCGGCCTGGCCGCGGTGCTGCGCACGGCCACGGCGGCACTCGACGAGTACGACCACACCGGCGCGCTCCAGGCGAGCGAGGCGTTCTTCTGGACGTTCTGCGACGACTACATCGAGCTGGTCAAGGAGCGGGCGTACGGATCGGGTGAGGGCGCCGACTCCGCCCGTGCCGCCCTCGCGACCGCGCTCTCGGTGCAGTTGCGGGTGTTCGCGCCGTTCCTGCCGTACGCGACCGAGGAGGTGTGGTCGTGGTGGCGATACGGCTCGGTGCACCGCGCGCCCTGGCCGTCCCGGTACGAGCTGACCGCCGAGGGTGACCCCGAGCTGCTGAAGGTGGCCAGCGCGGCGCTGACCCAGGTGCGGCGGGCCAAGTCGGAGCGGCGGCTGTCGATGCGGGCCGAGGTGCCGCTGGCCGAGGCGCTCGGCCCGGCGGAGCAGCTTGAGCGGCTGGCGCGGGTGGCCGGCGACTTTCGGGCGGCCGGGCGGATCGAGCGGCTCGACCTGCTGCCCGACCGCACGCCCGAGCTGGTCATCGCCTGCGCGTTCTGAGACACGCGGCTAGTGCGGTGGCCACTCACCTTTACCGGCTTCGCCGGCGCGGGTGACCAGCGGCCGAAAGCCGCTGGTCACCCGGTGAACGTTAGTGGCCACCGCACTAGGCAGGCCCCGCGGGACCCACACGGGCCCCGCGGGACCCACCCAGCTACTCAGAACTCGCTCGGCCAGTCGCCGCGCAGGATGCGGAGCCCGAGCAGGAAGACGATCAGGGCGGGGAAGACCGCGAGGGTGATCGCCTGTAGCCGGTACTCGATCTTGTGGCGGAGCAGCGCCAGGCCGTTGAGCGCGATCGCCACGCCGGCGGCCATCATGTAGCCGCCCCACCAGTCGGTGTCGCCGAAGTCGGTCACGCCGGCGTTCATCAGCAGAAACAGGACGCCGAGCGAGGTGCCGCACAGCGCCAGCGTGGCGATCGTGCGGTGGAACACGCGGGCGAGCGGGTGCGGCGGCCGCCAGACGTACGTACCCGCGATGGCGAGCGTCGGCAGCATGATCATGACTGGCCAGCCGTCGGTCATCGCACCGAACATCAGCAAGGCGCCGACCGTGAAGACGATCACGCCCACCCAGGCGACCAGGTAGCCGGTGACGGCCCGGCCCCCGCCCCTGGTCAGCAGCGGCGCGCCGGCCGCCGCGACGAACGCGCCAGGAATCAGCACGAACCCGGCCCACCAGTGGAAGTGCCCGGTCGCCTGCGCGATCGCGGTCACCGCCGCGGCACCGCCGGCCACCGCCGCGGCCGCGAACCACCAGGCCCGCATCGGCTTGACTTCCACCGACTGGACCCCCGCCCTCGAATGCGTCTCAACGCTCACACTAGGAACCCTGCCCCCGCGCAAGGCCAAACACCATCCAGCTAGCCCTACCCCCGGGCCGGGGGCTGCCTGCCCTCTTGCGCGTTGATCAGGGAGTTGGTGCAGTGACACGCCGGGCGGCACGCCCACGAAGTCCCTGATCAACTCGCGTGTGAGGTGGCTAGAAGTCGCCGCCGCCGAAGTCACCGCCGCCGAAGCCGGCGTCGCCGCCCCAGTCGCCGCCGCCGTAATCGCCGCCGTAGTCGCCGCCGCCGCCATCGCCGCCGGCGTCGCCACCGCCATCGCCACCGCCGCCAGGGTCGGCGAAGGCCGGCGAGAAGAGCGCATCAAAGATCAACAGGCCGCCGATCGCGCCCGCGGCGCCGGCGAGGGCCGGCTTCCACCACGGCTGCGAGTACCAACCGGAGGGCACCGGGCGACCCTGCACGCGCCCACCCGGGTAGTAGTACGGCGTGTCGTTGCCGGGCCGCGGCCCCGCCTTGAAGTGCTGGCCCTGGACGTCGACCTCGCGCTCCACCGTCAGCTGCCCGGCACCCTGCGCGGCGGCAAGTGGCGGCAGGTCGGGGCCGGGGTCGAGCCCGAGCGCCACCCGGGCCGCCCGCGCGTAGGCGAGCCCCTCGACCGCCGTCTCCCGCGCCAGCGCGAACTGCCGCACCGTGCGCGCCTGCTCGAGCTGACTGCCCGCGGCCGTGTACCGCTCCCCCGCGTCGACCAGCGCCTGCCGCACCGCCGGGTCGTCGCCGTGCAGGTTCATGACCTGGCCGCCCAGCCGCTCGTACCACCGCTGCGCCTCGGCCCGGGCGTCGCCCAACTCCCGCGCGTGGCGCGCCGCACTCGCCCGGCGCAGCCAGAACGCACCCGCGGCGACCAGCACGATGAGCACGACCAGCAAAAACCACTCCATGTCCCGACGGTACCCGGCCCGTTTCGTCGTACTCGTTTGGCAAGCTCACGGACGTGGACATTTCGACGCTGGCCGTGGTGATCGTGTGCCTGGCCGCCGGGGGCGCCGTGGGGTGGCTGGCCGCGCGGGCCAGGGCCGGCGCGGAGATCGCCCGCCTCGACGCCACGCTGCGTGCCACCCGCGACGGTGAGGAGCGGCTGGAGCAGTCGATGCGAGCACTGTCCTATGAGGCCACGGCCCAGTCGCAGGAGGCGGTCGCCCGCGCGGTCGCGCCGCTGCACGAGTCGCTGCGCCGCTATGAGCTGCGGGTCACCGAGCTGGAGCGGGAGCGCGTCGACGCCTACGCGGAGCTGCGCGAGCAGGTGCGCTCGATGTCCATGGTCTCCGGCGAGCTGCGCACCGAGACCAAGCAGCTGGTCGCCGCGCTGCGGGCGCCGCAGGTGCGCGGGCGGTGGGGCGAGCACCAGCTGCGGCGGATCGTCGAGGCGGCCGGCATGCTGGAGCACTGCGACTTCTCGGAGCAGGTGACCGCCGTCAACGACCTGCAGGGCGTCCGCCCGGACATGGTCGTCAAGCTCCAGGGTGGACGGTCCGTCGTGGTCGACGCGAAGGCGCCCTTCGAGGCCTACCTCGCGGCGATGGAGGCGCGCGAGGAGCGCGGGCGCGACACCCACCTCGACGCGCACGCCCGCCACCTGCGCGGCCACGTCGACGCGCTGGCGGCGAAGTCCTACTGGAGCGCCTTCGATCAGACGCCCGAGTTCGTGGTGCTCTTCGTGCCGGCCGACCCGTTTCTCGACGCGGCGCTGCAGCGCGACCCGACGCTGCTGGAGCACGCCTTCGCGCGAAACGTCGTGCTCGCCACCCCGGCGACACTGATGGCACTGCTGCGCACCGTGGCGTACGTGTGGCGTCAGGAGGCCCTGGCCCGAAACGCGCTGGCGGTGCACACGCTGGCCCGCGAGCTGTACGGGCGGCTCTCCACGATGGGTGACCACGTGAGCAAGCTGGGCGGAGCGCTGGGCGGGGCGGTGACCGCCTACAACCGGGCGGTCGGCTCGCTGGAGGCGCGCGTGCTGGTCAGCGCCCGCAAGCTCGCCGAGCTGGGCGTCTCCGACGACGATCTGCCAGCGCCCGCTCAGGTCGAGATCGCCCCCCGGCAGCCCCAGTCACCCGAGCTGGTCGGCGACTAGCGCCTTCGCCTCCTCGGCGCGCGCGGCCACGGCGGCCTTCATCTCCCGCTTGAGCTCCTGCGGCAGCGAGAACGTCAGCCGCTCGTCCGCGGTCGTGACCTCGGCCACGTCCGCGAAGCCGCGCGCGGCCAGGTGCTCCAGCACCTGCATGACCAGGTCGTCGGGGACGCTGGCACCGGAGGTGACGCCGACCGTGGTGGCGCCCTCCAGCCACTCGTCGGCGATCTCGTGGGCGTAGTCGATCAGGTGGCCGGCACGCGCGCCGGCGTCGAGGGCCACCTCGACCAGGCGCACCGAGTTGGAGGAGTTGCGCGAGCCGACGACGAGCACCACGTCGCACTCCGCCGCGATCTCCTTGACCACGTGCTGGCGGTTTTGCGTCGCGTAGCAGATGTCGTCGCTGGGCGGCGACTGGAGCAGCGGCAGCCGCTGCTTGAGGCGGGCCACGGTCTCCATCGTCTCGTCGACCGAGAGCGTCGTCTGGGAGAGCCACACGACCTTGGCGGGGTCACGCACCGTCACCTTGTCGGCGCCCTCGGGGCCATCGACGAGCTGGACGTGCGCGGGCGCCTCGCCGGCCGTGCCGATGACCTCCTCGTGACCCTCGTGACCGATGAGCAGGATGTCGTAGTCGTCGGCCGCGAACCGCTTCGCCTCGTGGTGCACCTTCGTCACCAGGGGACATGTCGCGTCGATGGCCTTGAGCGAGCGCGCCTTGGCCTGCTCGTAGACCTCCGGGGCCACGCCGTGCGCCGAGAAGATCACGGTCGCCCCCTCGGGGACCTCCTCGTTTTCCTCGACGAAAATGGCGCCCTTGGCCTCGAGCGTCGACACCACGTGCTTGTTGTGCACGATCTGCTTGCGCACGTAGATCGGCGGCCCGTAGAGCTTGAGCGCCTCCTCCACGGTCTGCACGGCGCGGTCGACGCCGGCGCAGTATCCGCGGGGCTTGGCCAGCAGCACGCGCTTGCGGATCTCGGTCACCCCGCCATCGTACGTGCCACTCCACGCCACCCGCCCCGGTCGAGACCCGGATTACGCCGTACGACACATAGGCTGGCCTGCGTGACGCAGCCGGAAGCCCCCAAGAGCACACCCGAGGAGCCCTGGCCCGTGCGGGTGGTGAGCCAGAAGATCGGCTCGTGGGTGTCCAAGCTCGGCTGGGTGTGGGTCGACGGCCAGGTGGCCCAGATCAGCCGCCGCCCGGGCGCGAGCACGGTCTTCCTCACGCTGCGTGACCCGTCCGCCGACCTCAGCCTGACCGTCACGACAAACCGGGATGTACTGGACATCGGCGCCCCCGAGCTCAACGAGGGCGCCCGCGTCGTCCTGCACGCCAAGCCGGAGTTCTACGCCGCGCGCGGCACGCTCAGCCTCCGTGCCGACGAGATCCGCCAGGTGGGGCTGGGCGAGCTGCTCGCCCGGCTGGAGAAGCTCAAGAAGCTGCTGGCCGCCGAGGGCCTCTTCGCGCGGGAGCGCAAGCGACGCCCCCCGTTCCTGCCCGCGCGGATCGGGCTGATCACCGGCCGCTCGTCCGCCGCCGAGCGAGACGTGCTGACCAACGCCCGCCGCCGGTGGCCGGCCGTGGAGTTCCGCGTGATCAACGTGCCCGTGCAAGGCCCGACGGCCGTACCGCAGATGATCGACGCCCTCAAGGTCCTGGACGGCGACGACACGATCGACGTGATCATCATCGCGCGGGGCGGTGGGAGCGTCGAGGACCTGCTGCCCTTCTCCGACGAGGCGCTGTGCCGCGCGGTCTTCCATTGCCGCACACCGGTGGTCAGCGCGATCGGCCACGAGGAGGACATCCCGCTGCTCGACTACGTCGCGGACGTGCGCGCCTCCACCCCCACCGACGCCGCCAAGCGGATCGTGCCCGACCTGGCCGAAGAGCTGCGCCTCATCGCCCTCGCCCGGCAGCGGCTGGACCGCGCGGTGACCGGCCTGCTCGACCGCGAGCAGCACCGCCTCGACTCGATCCGCTCCCGCCCGGTCCTGGCCCGACCACACGTCATGGTCGAGCAGCGCGCGGCCGAGGTGGGCGCCCTCCGCGACCGCGCCGCCCGCTCGCTGGACCACAAGCTCGCCGCGGCCGCCGGCGACCTCCGCCACACCCTCGCCCGCCTCCGCGCGCTGTCCCCCGCCGCGACCCTCGAACGCGGCTACGCCATCGTCCAGCGCGCCGACGGCCACGTCGTCCGCTCACCCTCCGACGTGGCCAAGGGAGACGACCTCCGGCTGCGCCTGGCGTCCGGCGACCTCTCCGCACAGGTGACCGACTCACCGGGCTGAGATGATCGGGAGCCTCACCCGCCCGCGGGTAGGGTGACGCACCATGAGCGAGCCCCAGTTGAGCTACGAGCAGGCCCGCGCGGAGCTCGCCTCCGTGGTGGAGCGGCTGGAGGCCGGCGGCGGTTCGCTCGAGGAGTCGCTCGCACTGTGGGAGCGCGGCGAGCAGCTCGCCGACGTCTGCCAGCGATGGCTCGACGGCGCCCGCGCCCGCCTCGACGCCGCGAAGGCCGCCCGCGAGGAGAGCTAACGCGGTCGCCGCCGGCCCTTCTTGAGGCGGCTTTACCGCTTCGCGATAGTTGGCGTTACCCCTTTGCCTCCGGCGGGAGCGCTCCGGATCATCGGGATGGGGGAGTGCGCGCGGCTCGCTCCCGGGGCTTGATCGCTCTGGGTAGTGGGAGCTGTCTAGTGATTTGTCCGCTCTCGATCCTGTGTGAGCACCTGACCCAAAGATCGTGGTATTTCGCTGCCCTCATAGGGGCAGTGGAATACCACGATCAACTGACGTAGCCGGGGACCGGCCCTGGCTCGATCGCGATACCCCACCGCGTGCACCAACGCTGCGTCACGACCGCGTGTTCGGCTTGATCGTTCGCCCGGAAATGGCGTTGGAGGCCGCGTGTCACGCCTATGTCGGGTGAACGATCACCACGCGCTCGCCATCGAGGGGCGGCGCCTTCGATGACAGGAACACCAGTGCTGCTAAACCAGCGCGGTAGCAGCACTGGCGTTCCAGTCGCGCACCACGCAGGTCGAATACAGCAAGTCTTGGCGCTGATCCGCCGCCCTGACCACGGATCAGTCCCAAGGTCTGCTGGGACCGCACTGCCATGGGGGTTTGTGACACGGAGGGTGAGGCGACGAAAACAGCGGTCCAAACGGGCCCGGACCACGACGGGCATCGCGGCTTGGAGAGTCGTCTAGTGCGGCTTCGCCGGCGCGGGTGACCAGCGGCCGAATGCCGCTGGTCACCCGGTGAACGTTAGTGGCCACCGCACTAGCGATCCGGGGCGACGACCGAGGCGGCCGGCTCGGAGACGTGGGCGGCCACGATGCGCCAGCCGGGCGGGAGGCGCACCCAGGTTTGCGACTGCCGGCCCACGGCGGTGCCGCCGGGGTAGTCGAACAGCGTGTTGACCACCGCGTAGTCGGCGCCGAAGGTGGTGATCCGGGTCTCGCGCAGCCGGCGCCCGGGCGGGAGTGGCGGCTGCGCCCACCGCCAGGCGCGCTGCTCCGCGATGCCCAGCTGGTGGTCGGCGATGCCGTAGCGGACGGTCTCCGGCGACTGCCAGAAGAAGTCGATGATCCGGTCCGGCTCGCCCGCGACGAGGGCCTGCTCGTACGCGGCGAAGGCGGCGGCCACCTCCGCCACCACCTCGGGCCGGTTGATCTCCATGGGGTGTCCTCTCGTGGGGATGGGGCGGCGGTCGCGGCGGGCCCCGCGACCGACGCCCCACGCGTAGGTCATGCGGTCGGTGCGGCCGCCTTCTCTAGGTCCGGGGCCGGTCGGGGCGCGGGCACCTCGGCGTCGACCTCGTCCGGCTCGGGATCGCGGGGTGGCACCTTGGTGAGCGCGAACGCGACGCAGACCGCCGCGACGAAGAGGTAGCCGAGGGCGACCTGGCCGTTCGCGTTCCACTGGACCTTCTCGCCGTGGATGAGGCCGATGAACGACAGCACCGCCCCCGAGCCGGCGAAGATCGCGGCGTGCCAGAAGCGTTTGTCGATGATGAACGCGACGATCGCGCCGAGCACCAGGCCGGCCAGGATCGCGCCCTGGCCGAGCACGAGCAGGCCGTGGTAGAAGACGCCGGCTCCCTCCAGCGCCGCGTCGCCGACTTGTGCCGCGGACGTGCCGGCGGCGGCGAGCGCGTTGTCCATCTGGCCGCTCGCCCAGGAGGCGATGTTGGGTATCAGCGCGGCGACCACAGCGGCCGCGTGTGCCCTTGGCGTGGCCTGGAACGCCTGCGCGCCGATCAGCAGTCCTATGTAGAGCAGGATGGGCACGATCGCGGGGGTCGGCAGCAGCGCGCCCAGGAGGCCGAACATGCCGAGGAAGCACAGCAGCGCGATGACCACGCCGGTCGCCATCGAGTAGCCGGTGCGGCCGCCCGCCGCCTTCCAGCCCGGGTGTCCAACGTAGACGGCCGGCGGGAAGGGGGAACCCAATGCCGAGCCGATGACCGCGCCGGCGCCGTCCGCGAGCAGGACGCTACGCAGGTTGTAGCTGTCGCCCGCCGTTTCGGCACTCTCCACATTGGTCATCGCTTCGGTGAAGTTGTAGACGCCCAGCGGGATCGCGGTCGCCAGCAGTGGCGCCATGTCGCCCAGCCCGTCAAAAAGCAGTCCGAGCTTGAGATCCGGCACAGCGACGGCGATGTCACCAGCGGCCGCCGAGACGTCCGGCACCGACATCGCGCCGCCGATCCAACCGATCGCCGTGCCCACCAGCAGCGCGGCGAGGCCGATCGGGATGTTGCCGGGCAGCTTGACGTCGGTGAGCAGGCCCACGAGCAGCAGCGCGAAGACCGGCAGCGCGATCCAGGCCATGTCCCACATCTGCGCGGCCGGGTTCATCGAGATGAACGTGATGGAGATGCCGGCCAGTGTGCCCAGCAGCGCGGCCCGTGGCGCGTACCTGCGGATGTACGGGCCGACGAACGCTCCAATGAGGACGATCACGCCGATGATGAACGCCCACGCCAGCCCCGCCCGCCACGCCCGCACCGGGTCGTTGGTGCGCAGGTAGATCGGCAGCATGATCACGAAGATCACGATGAACATGTGCGGCACGCTCGGCCCGTACGGCATGGCGGTCACGTCCGCGCGCCGTTCCTTCCGGGCCAGCCGCCGTGCCAGGTAGGTGTAGTAGATGTTGCCGAAGACGAGGGCTATGCCGAGGGCGGGCAGGATCGTGCCGAAGACGTCGCCCGAGGCCATGTGCAGGACGCCGATGCAGAGGCCGGTCAGCGTGAGGACGTTGACCAGCACGTTGACGCCGAAACCGAAGAAAGCGTTGGTGTCCCCGCGCACCCAGTACGGAAGTTTCATGACTCCTCCTGAAGAGCCCTGAGCACGTCGGTCGAGTCGGCGACCCAACCGAAGATCCCGCCCTGTGCGGCGATCATGTCGAGCCCCACCCGCTGAAACTCCGGGAAGTAGGACCCGACGCAGTCGGCGAGTACGAGGCACTCGTACCCGCGGTCGTTGGCCTCGCGGACCGTGGTGTGCACGCAGACCTCGGTGGTCACGCCGGTGACGATGAGGCTGGCCACTTTGAGCTCGTCGAGCAGCGCGCCGAGGTCGGTGGCGTAGAAGGCGCCCTTGCCCGGCTTGTCGATGACCGGCTCGCCCGGCGCCGGGGCGAGCTCGTCGACGATGTCGTGGCCGTATTCGCCGCGTACCAGGATGCGACCCAGCGGCCCCTCGTCGCCGATGCGCATGCTCGGCGCGCCCCGGGCGAGCTTGGCCGGTGGGCAGTCGGAGAGGTCGGGCAGGTGCCCCTCGCGGGTGTGGATGACCGGCAGGCCGGCCGCCCGCCAGCCGGCGAGCAGCGCCGCCAGCGGGGCGATCGTGCGTCGGAGCTGGCCGACGTCGTTGCCGAGCGTCTCGCCGAAGCCGCCCGGCTCCAGGAAGTCCCGCTGCATGTCGATGACCAGCAGGGCCGTCCCGGTCGGGTCGAACGTGAACGGCGCCGGCCGCGCCTCGACCGCGATCATGACGTCGCCCCGATCACCGCGTCGGAGGTGGCGACGCAGCCGAAGACGCCGCCCTGCATGGTGACCATGTGCAGCGCGGCGGCGTGGTTGCCCGCGTCGGTGGCACCCGTGCAGTCGGAGAGGATCAGGCACTCGTACCCGCGGTCGTTGGCCTCGCGCATCGTCGTGTGCACGCAGACATCGGTCGTGATGCCGGTGAGGATCAGGTGGGTGATGCCGTGCGTACGCAGCACGAGGTCGAGGTTGGTGGCGTAGAACGCGCCCTTCCCCGGCTTGTCGATCACCACCTCGCCGGGTGCCGGTGCGACCTCGGGCACGATCTCCCAGCCCGGCTCGCCCTTGACCAGGATGCGGCCGCACGGCCCGGCCGAGCCGATCTCGGCGCCGATCTGTGCCGAGCGCCATCGCTTGTTGGGCGGCAGGTCGGCGAGGTCCGGGTCGTGCCCCTCACGGGTGTGTATGACCAGCATGCCGAGGTCGCGTACGTGCGACAGCAGCCGCTGGGTCGCGGGCAGCCCGGCCCGCGTGAGTGCGATGTCGTAGCCCATGCTGTCGACGTAGCCACCGGGGCCGCAGAAGTCGATCTGCCAGTCGATGCAGAGCAGTGCGGTGCGCGCGACCGGAGCCGCGCCGTCGTATGGCCAGAGGTAGGGGTCGGCCTTGACGGGTCCGATGGTTGAGCCTGGCATACAGTCGATTGTCGACCGAAGCATTACCCGCCAAAGTCGCTGGCGTAACGGGGAAATTACGCCAAGTAGGAGCGGGCGCCGTGCCCGGCCAGCTCGGCGAGCATCGCGTCCGGGTCGCCCACCGCGGCCGCCAGCAGGCGCTCGTGCCGGTGCACGCCGTCTTGCGGCTGGGCCACCTCGGCCTCGCGGCTGAGATTTCGGGCCATGTAGAGCTGCAGCTTGACCAGGATCGACTCGTACATGGCGGTGAGCTGCCGGTTGCCGGCGAGCGCCACGACCGCGACGTGGAAGCGGCGGTGCGCCTCAGCGATCTGCAACCGGTCCGCCGCCTTCGTCGCCTCGCGCATCTGGTCGAGGGCGGCACGCAGCCCCGCCAGGTCGGCGTCCCGCCCCAGCGGCAGCGCGGCGGCGATCGCGTGGCGCTCCAGCAGGTCGCGCACGTCGTACAGCTCTTGGACGTCGCGGTCGGAGAGCGTGGCCACCCGCACGCCCCGGCGCGGCACGTGCTCGACCAGCCCCTGCTCCGCAAGCCGCCGCAGCGCCTCGCGCAGGGGCGCCCGACTGATCCCGAGCCGGCGGGTGAGCTGCTCCTCGACCAGGCGCTCACCCGGATCGGTGCGGCCGCTGAGGATCTCCCGCCGCAGGCGCAGGACGGCCAGCTCCACGAGGCTGAAGCTCTCCAGCTCGCCGTCGACGGGGGCGGCTCCGAGATCGGTCACGGCATTCAGCGTACGGCGGTAGCCAGCTCGCGCTGCTCCTCTTCGTGGGCGCCACCCACTATGACGATCGTCCGATCGCGCTCCAGCAGCACAAGTGCCCGCTCGCCGGGACGCGCCGTGTATCGCTGCCAGCTCTGCCCGTCGACCTTGACCACGCCCTCCGGCCGCCCGCTCTTGGTGAGCTCGGCGGGCAGCAGCTTCTCCGGCGACACGTCGCTCTGGATCAGCTGGAGGCCGGCGCCATCCGGCGTCACGTACCCGATGCGGAGGATCTGGCCGCCCTCCGCCTTCTGGAAGGCGGCGCTGATCGCCCGCCAGTCGTCGCTGAGCCCGGCGGGCTCGGCGACCGGAAACGCGTTGGCCGACCGCGCCTGCGCGATCGCCGGCGCGGTGTCGGTCTCGACCGGCTGGTCGCCACCCTGGACCACCCGGTAGATCAACACCACCAGCAGCACGGGGACGAGCAGCACGATCAGCGACAGCACCATGTCGCGTGGGGTCCGCGAATGGGCGACGGGCGGCTGCGTCGGCTGGTCCACGTAACCATCTTCTCAGTACGCCGTCCGAACGGGCGTTCAGCCCCTGGCCATGACAGGATTTACCCAAGCCAGAGCGCCCCGCAGCGTCGCGAGGAGGACCGCGCCATGACTCAGGACCGCATCCCGCAGGATCTCGACCGCAACCTTGCCCTCGAACTGGTCCGGGTCACCGAGGCAGCGGCCATGGCGGCCGGCCGGTGGGTCGGCCGCGGCGACAAGGAGGGCGGCGACGGGGCTGCCGTCGACGCCATGCGCAAGCTGATCAACTCGATCCAGATGAGCGGCGTCGTGGTCATCGGCGAGGGCGAGAAGGACAACGCGCCGATGCTCTTCAACGGCGAGCAGGTCGGCGACGGGACCGGAGCGGAGGTCGACGTCGCGGTCGACCCGATCGACGGCACGACGCTCATGAGCAAGGGCATGCCAAACGCGATCGCGGTGCTGGCCGTGGCCGAGCGGGGCGCGATGTTCGACCCCAGCGCGGTCTTCTACATGGAGAAGCTGGCCGTGGGGGCCGACTGCGCGCATGTGATCGACATCAACGCCGGCGTGACCGAAAACCTCCGCCGTGTCGCCAAAGTCAAAAACTCCGGCATGTCGGACGTGACGGTCTGCATCCTCGATCGCCCCCGCCACGAGGAGCTGGTCCGCGAAGTCCGGGACGCCGGCGCCCGCATCCGCTTCATCTCGGACGGCGACATCGCCGGCGCCATCTCGGCCGCGAGCGAACAGTCCGATGTGGACGTACTTGTAGGCATCGGCGGCACACCCGAGGGCATCACGGCCGCCTGCGCGCTCAAGTGCATGGGCGGGGCGATGCAGGCCAAGCTCTGGCCCCGCGACGACGCCGAGCGGGCGAAGGCACTCGCCGCCGGCCACGACCTCGACCGCGTGCTCACCACGGACGACCTCGTGACCGGCGACAACTGCTTCTTCGTGGCCACCGGCATCACCACCGGCGACCTGCTCAAGGGCGTGCGCTACCGGGCCGGCGGCGCCTACACCCAGTCGATCGTCATGCGCTCCAAGAGCGGCACGATCCGGGTGATCGACTCGTACCACCGCCTCGAGAAGCTGGCCCTCTACTCCGCCGTCGACTTCGACGGCCGCCCACTCGCCGAGCTCGCGTAGAGGATCAACGTCAAGACCGAGATCTGAGCTACCGCGACGCCCGTCGTGCACCGGACCGCTGCTCCCGCGGCCTCACCCGTCCGCCGTTGGTTGCGGTTACCCCTTTGCCTCCGGCGGGAGCGCGCCCCGGACCATCAGGATGGGTGGTAGTGCCAAGCGATGGAGTGTGTGCGCGCCGCTCGCGCTGAAGCTTTGTTGCTCTAGGTAGTGGGAGCTTTCTGCTGATTTATCGGTTCACTATGCCCTCGCGAGCGTCCGACTCAAAAGATCGTGGTACTTAGCTGCCCTCATAGGGGCGGGTTCGTACCACGATCTACTGACGTAGCTGGGGACCGTCCTGGTCGAGGCGATACCCGCACCACATCCAGCAACGCTGCGTCACGGACCACCGCCTGGGTGGGCATCAGCCCCGTAAGGCGCGCCACACGAGCTCGGGATCAGGGTCGTAGCGGACCTTGGTACTGATCCGTTGCCAGGACAACGGCTCGACTTTCGCAGGAATGCTGCATAGTGCATGACAATGCGCCCTGGCGGCATCTTCGGGCCCACCTTCGCCGCCACCTTTGGGCCCATTGTCGTTTTCTCTGCAGTCGCTAGCCACGCTGTGAGTAGATCTAGACGATTTACGGTCGTCCCCGCGACCCGAAGTCGTCTAGATCTACTCTCCGTTGATGCATAACTATCGGCTTAAGTGATCATGATTGGTCTGCCTCGAAGGTCAGGGCGTCAAGCGAGAAGATCTTGCATCTTGCCTGCTCAAAGACACGGATGTCACGGCGCCGCAACCCGACCCATTACGAAAGTCGAGCAACGGATCAGCACCAAGATCTGCCGTCCTGACGCACGGGGTTCCCCTTGGAATTGTCGTCTTGAGGAAGCACCCCGCCGCGTGCGCGGGAAGACGGCAGATCTTGGGTTGTGTGACGCGGAGGGTGAGGCCGCGGGAGCAGCGGTCGGGACCACGACGGACAGAGATGATGTTGGTGAGCGCCTCCCGGCCCGGGGTTTGACCCAACGACGGACTGACCTTGGGGTCTTCCACACGATCTGT
>Ga0272482_10000059_pt1 | contig 35231 bp, 27 predicted proteins | sample RVTome_8_FD_192427 | JGI IMG/M metagenome (GOLD analysis project Ga0272482, IMG submission 192427) | Soil microbial communities from uranium-contaminated site in the Upper Colorado River Basin, Wyoming, United States - RVT160D0 (version 2) ...
GCACGGCACCGACCTCGTGCTGGCCGCCACGGCCGACCTCGGCTTCGGTCCGGCGCCGCTGCTGGCGCGCAACCTGGTGGTCGTTCGCCGGGACGACCGGCTCGTGTGGCTCGACGCCGGCACGCTCGTCGAGGTCGACCCGCCGGCCGGGTTCCCCGTGCGGGACAGCCGGATGGTGTCGTTCTCCCTCGACGGGTCGCTGGCCGCGGTGGAGGTTGAGGGCCGTGTCGTGGTGTACGACCTGCGGCTGCAGCAGCTCGCCGACCTGGCCGCCCGGTCGCTGTCGCAGGCGCGGGTCGTGGACCTGGAAACCGCCGACGCGTTGCGGAAAGGCCAGCTCGCGTCGCCGGCCGGCGAGGTGGTGGAGCTGCTGCGGGCGGGTCTCGTGTACCGGTTCGGCGCCGAGATCGCGCTCGGCTCCGGCACCCGGATCGCGGGCACCGCGCACGACATCGCGCTAGGTGGGCAGTGAGGGTGGTGTCGGCGGCGAGGGCAAAGCGGCGGGCGCGGCGTGCGGGGCGGCGGCGGCGCCTGGACGGCAGCCGGGGTTGGCTGGCCCGGCGGGCTTGGCGGAGCCTCGTCCGTGGGGCCGAACGCGGCGACGCCAACGCGATCGGTGCTCTCGCGCAGGCGTGGCGGCGCGACCCGGCCGGCGAGTGGTGGAGCGTCGCTAGCCGCTGGCTCACGCCGGCCGACGTCCTGGCGGCGGCCGTGGAAAACGCGACCGAGGCCGCGGCGATGACCGCGATCCGTGCCTTCTGCGCCCGCCATGGCCTAGTCCCGGACGACGCGGTCGACCACGCGCTGTTCTTGGTGCTCACCGGCCAGCAGGAGCAGTATCAGGCGCTCGACCCGGACGGCTCGCTGCTGGCCCGCAGCTACCGCGCCGCCGACGAGCCGACGCGGCAAGCAGTGCGCCGCACCATGATCGGCCTCGGCGAGCTCAGCGTATTGCGGGTCATCGCGGACCGCCCTGACCGCCCGCTCACCGCCGCCGAAGCGGACTACCTCACCGCGCGGCTCGCCGAAGCCGGTGAATGGGACCAGCTCTGGCGGCTCATCCCGACTGTCCCGATCGCCAGTGCCCTGCGCGCCGCCGGCCTGTTCGGCGACTGGCGACCGGCCGACGGTCCTGCGCGGGCGTTCTTCGACCGGCTCACTGGCGCGGCCCTCGACGCGATCGCCGCGCTGGGACCGGCCGTGGTGACTCGCCTGGACCTCGCCAAGGCATGGCGGCTCTCGTTCGCCCCGGACAACTCTGAGCTCGCCGTCGCGGGCAGGTCGGGCGCGACGATCTTCGACGTGCCCGGTGGGAGCCCGGTCGCGAGCTACGACAGCTGTTACGAGATGGTGGCCTTGGGCGACGCGACGATCGTGTGCAACGGCTGGTACTCCAACCGCTGGTCGGTCATCCGCTGCTCCCCAGAGCAGCCTCGCCCGGTGCAGCTGACCAACACAGACGGCAGGACCTTTGCCCGGACACCGGGCGGGTTCGTCGTCAGCACCGGCGATGGCATGTGGTTCGGCACGGCCGAGGGTCACCGGTCGCGCGTTCTGCGCTGGAGCAGGTTGCCCCCCGTGGGCCGTGGGACCAAGAGGCTGGTGGCCGCCGACCCGACGACCGGGCGATTGGCGATCTACACATTCGGCACGTTGCTCCTGACTGATGCGGACGCCTCGGTGTTGGCTGCAGCCGTGATCAACGTGGAGGAACTCGCAGCGGCGTTCTGTGCGCCTGGACACCTGATCACCGTTCATCCCAGTGACATCACGACCACACCCGTCCAAATGCTCGTGTCGTGGCGGTACGACGGCACGAACCTCGTTCGGGAGGCCGAAGCCCCGTGCTGGACCGACGGGACCGTAATTCCGGTGCCGGGGCACGACCTGGTCCTGACACACCTCGACGGCAGGCAGTACTGGTACGACGCCGGCACGCTCACGAAGGCTGGCCTGCCATCGGCGTTTCCCTCGTTGGACGGGGGGCTCGTCACGTTCTCCCAAGACGGATCGTTGGTCGCCGTCGCGTCGCGCACCGGGGTGGAGGTGCACGACCTCGCGGTGTACCGGCTAGCCGTGCTGGCCGGCAGGTCGCTGATCGAGCTGGGCCGCTCGGGTCTGGAAACCGTTGGTACGCCAAGAGACCCCCCGGCCGTTGCTGCCGTGCTCGGGCTGGTACGTGCCGGCCTGGAGTACCGGTTCGGCGCCGATATCGTGCTCGGCTCCGCCGCCCGGGCCGCGGCACGCGGCGACGACATCGCGCTCGGCGGTGACGGCTGATGGCCCTGTCTGCGGCGAAGGCCGCGCGGCTCGCCTGGCAGGTGCGCGGGCGCCGTCCGCTGGCCTGGTGGGCGGCGCGGCGGCTGGTCCGGGCCGGCGACCGCGGTGACGTCCACGCGACCGACGCGTTGTGGGACCTGTGGCTCGGCCAACCGAGCGACGAGCTGTGGACGGCGCTGTCCCGGTGGCGCCGGCCGCGCACCGGCGGCGGGCGGAGCCTCGTCGCGCTCGGCGAGCCAGCCGCCGCGTCGGTCGTCGTCGACGCGGCGTGCCAGGTCGGTCATCCCGTCGCGGACACCGCACGAGCGTTGATCCTTGCCGGGCGGCAAGACCTGGTGGACGCCGTGTGCGCGGTCGTAATGTCCACAGAGGACGACGGACTGACCCGGCTCTGCCTCGAACACCACCTGGCGCCCGCGGATCCGCGCCAGGGCGCCGTGTTCTTCCTGCTGACCGGGCAGGGCGAGCGATACCGGCTTGCCGACCCGGACCACTCGCTCCTGGCGCTCGCATACCAGGCCGCCGGGGACAGCGAACGGTCCCGGATCCGGGCCGAGGTCGCCGGTGAGCCGGATCTCGTACGCGTGCTGGCCGACGCCGTCCGCCGGGACCGGATGGCCCGGGTGACCGGTCAAGAGGCCGGCTACCTGATAGACGCCCTCGCCACGCGACGGGACTGGCCGGCGTTGTGGGCGCTGGCCAGGGACCTACCCGTCATGGACGCGGTGAAGGCGGCGCACCGGTTCCACGGTTGGCGGCCGGAGGGACCCGACGAGCCCCTGTTCAGCACCCTCATCCGCGTGGACCGGGTCCAGCTCGCCAGGTCGCACTCCGCCGTCGCCGAGCCCTGGACCGGACCTTGGACGACGCTCGTGAGCACCGGCAGTGACGTCGCCGACGGCTCCTTCGCACCGGACGGGCGACTCGCCGCCCTCTGCCGGCGGTCGGTGGAGGTCTTCGCGCCTCCCTTCCGCGGCGAGCCGCAACGTGTGGAACGGCCGCCGGCGCTCGGCCAGCCCGCGGTGCTCGCCCTCGACCACGGCCTCGTCATCCTCGCCGGCATGGACGAAAAGGGATCGGGCTTCATCACACGCGGCGGGCACGAGCGGTATGCCACCCGGTACCGCACGTCACCCGTGGTCGCCGGGCTCGCGCGGACCGCGGCCGGGTTCGTCGCGCTGACCTCCGACCGCTCGGGGCGGCTCCGGTTACGGCTGCAGCCAGAGGACGGCCGGGACTTCCTCATCCCGGCACCGCTCTTCCTCAATCTGGGCACCCAACTCGGGATGTCCGCGCTGAAGGTACCCCTCCGGTGGTGGACCGTTGCCACCGAACCGGACAGCGGCCGGATCGCCGTCGCCGGAGACGGCCTGTACGTCGCGGAGCTCGCCGGCGACCGGCTGCGCCCGCTGGCCGCGGCGCCGTTCGGTGCGGGACCGGGCCCGCGCCTCGCGTTCTCCGGGCCGGACCGGTTGATCGGCTTGGACCACCTGCGACGGCTGCGGGTGTGGCGGCTGGCGGGAAACGAGGTACTCGTCGTGGCCGAGCGGCAGCTCGAAGAGGTCTCCGGCGGCAATTTTCCGGTCGACCTGCCGGTGGCGGGCATGATAGCCGTGATCGACAGGGCTGACGACTCGGCCCGGGAGCGGGTGTGCTACCTCGACCGCGAGACGCTTGCCGACGTCCCGACACCGCGCCGGCTCGCGGACCTGTTCCCGATGTGCCTGTTCGCGTCGCCGGACGGTGCGACGCTCGCGGTCGGCGGCCAGGGATTCGTCGAGGTGGGCGACCCCGGGTGTGCGCCGGCCGTGGTCGCCCTGGCCGACCGGCCGCTCGCCGCGACCAGCCCGGCCGACCTGTACGCGGTGACCGCCCAGCTCAGCCGGATCCGGCCGGACGCGCCCGCCCGGCCGTTCCTCGAACTGCTGCGGGCGTGCCTGACGCACCGGTTCGGCGTGGACTTCGCGATCGGCGAGGCCGGGTCGGTGGGCGTGCGCGGCGACGACATCGCCTTGGGAGGTATGGCTTGACGGCCCGTATCGGCATCGACTTCGGCACCGCCAACACGGTGGTCGCGCGCTGGGACGAGGCGCGCGGCCGGGGCGAGCCGGTCCCGCTCGACGGCGTCGATTTGACCCGCTCGGCCGGCCGTGGAGTTCGTCAACGGGTGGTGCCGTCGCTGGTCGCCTACAGCCACTCCGGGTCGCGGCGCTGGCTTGGCGCCCAGGTGGCCCAGCGGCCCGAGCTGCTGAACGACCCGGACGTCACCGTCTTCCAGTCCACCAAGAGCAACGTGACCGGCCGGGCCATCGACATCGCCCGGACGGTCGGCGACCGCAAGATCACCGCACGGGACGCGGCCACGCAGTTCCTCGGTGACGTCACCGCCCTCGCCGTGCTCGCGGTCGGCGCGGACGACCTGGAGATCGTGGCCACCGCACCGGTCGAGACGTTCGACACCTACCGTGACTGGCTGGTCCGCGAGGTCGGCGGCGGGATCGGCGCGGCGCGGCTGCGGGTCGTCGACGAGGCCACCGCGGCCGCGGTCGGCTACAGCGCCCGGATGAGCCCCGGCGACGTGTTCTGCGTGTTCGACTTCGGCGCCGGAACGCTGGACGTCTCAGTGGTGCGGGTGGAGGAACCAGACACGGCGGGCGCCGGCGCGGGCGTGCGGGCGATCGCCAAGGTCGGGTTGGACCTGGGCGGAAACCACGTCGACGCCCTGCTCGCCGAATACGCGGCTGCCGAGGCGCGGCTGCCGCACGGCGACCCGGTCACCTACAACCGGGTGTTCCGCCGGCTCCTGCTGGCCGCCGAGGCCGCCAAGGTCGCGCTTACCCACGACGAGCACGCCGAGATCGCCGCGACCGACCCGTCGACCGGCCGCCAGTACCGCACGGAGATCACCCGGTCCCGGTTCGAGCGGCTGCTGCGCGACAAGGACGTCCTCGGCCGGGTCAACCGCGCGCTGCGCAAGGCCCTGGAGGGTGCGGCCGCGAAAGGCTACCCGGTAGACGGGTTCGCCGGTGTGTTCCTCGTCGGCGGCACCAGCCTGATCCCGGCCGTGCAGGACCTGCTGCACCTGCAGTTCGAGCCGGGCCTGGTGCACCTCGACCGGCCGCTCGAGGCGGTGGCGGCCGGAGCGGCCGGCATCGCCGGCGGGCGCGAGCTGCACGACCACATCCAGCACGACTACGCGATCCGGCACGTCGAGCAGGCCACCGGCACCTACGAGTTCGAGCTCCTGGTCGAGGCCGGGACGGCCTACCCCACGCCGGAACCGGTCAGGTCGATCACGATCAAGGCGATCCACCACGGGCAGCGGCGGATGGGCCTCGCGGTCTACGAGCTCGCCCACGCCACCCACCGCGAGGCGGCCGGTGCCGACCTGGAGATCGTGTTCGACGCGAGCGGTGGCGCCCGCACCGTCGCGGTGAGCGCGCAGCAGCGCCAGGAGCGGGCCACGCTGTGGCTCAACGAAGAGAGTCCCACGTTCCTGGAAGCCGACCCGCCGGCCGCGGCCGGCGTCGACCGGTTCCGGCTGGACTTCCGGATCGACGCGCAGAAGCGGCTCACCGTCTCCGCGTTCGACATCGAACGGCGCACCTGGGTGCTGCGCGGCCATCCGGTCGTCCAGCTGGCCTGAAGGGAGAGATTCGTTGTCCCACTTCACCCGGATCCGGACACAACTGCGCGACCCCGAGATCCTCGTCGCGGCGCTGCGCGAGGTCGGCCAGCGACATGTCGAGGTCCACGACCAGCCACAGACCCTTTACGGGTACCGGGGCGACGCCCGCCCGGAGAAGGCCGAAGTGATCATCCGTCGACGGCACATCGGCTCGGCCAGCAACGACATCGGCTTCGCCCGCCAGCCCGACGGCTCCTTCGAAGCGATCATCAGCGAGTTCGACCGGTCCACCTACAACGCTGGTTGGCTGGCCAAGCTCGCGCAGTCCTACGGCTACGCCGCGACGCTGCGCTACGCGGCGACGCACGGCTACGAGGTCGACACCGACGAGCTCCAGCAGGACGGCACCCGCCGCCTCACCCTGCGGCGGACCGCCTGACACCTGGAGGTGACCTGACCGGTGGACTCGTGGGAGAACCTCGTCACGGACGTCCGCATGGCATGGACCATGGACCGAGTGGCGACAACCCAACGACTGGCGCGGGTCGCCGAACGGCGCGGCTTCGACGGTAGCCGGAGCCGGAAGGCCAGCCGGGCGTTGCGTGTGCTGTCCCGGATGGCCGAGGACGATCGCTGGTTGACACCCGTCTTCGACGCCTTCATGGACAAACACCGGATCTACAACGCCCGGCGGTGGGGTCCGGCGGCCGACCGGTTGCCCTCGGACGGCAGTGTCGAGCGTGCCTTCCTCAGCCTCTACACGGGAAGGCTGGCCGAGTACGACGCACTCGACCCGGACGGTTCCCTCATCGCCAAGGCGTACCCGCTGGCGTCCGAGAGCACCAGGGACGAACTGCGGCGGATCCTGGTGGAGGCCGGCATGCTGCACGTGGTGCGGCTGCTGCCCACCGTCGGTCCTCGGCGCGGTGTCCAGGACATGCCGGCAGAGGAGATCGACGACCTGGCGCGCCTGCTGGCCGAGCACAGGCAATGGCCGCAGCTGTGGCGGCTGGTGAAGGAAGCACCCGTCGCGTCCGCGTTGACCGCGATGCCGCATTTCGGCAACTGGCGACCTGCCAGCCCGGCCGATGCCGAGCTGTTCGACAGGTTGGCCGCCGCCGGCCCGGCCGCGGTCACGTCGGTCGTGGAGCGATCGCTGCGGCGCATCGGGCAACGGTGGTGCCGGGACCTGTCGTTCGCGCCCGACCTGTCCGAGATCGCGGTCGCGTACGAGAAGACCATCACCGTGTACGGGCTGCCCCACGGAGAGCCGGTCGCCACGTACAAGACCCCGTCGTGGATCGCCGACCTGCTACACCTCGGCAATGGCACCGTCGTGTACCGCGCGCGCGGGCGGAAGGGGGAGCGGCTTGTCCGCCAACGCCCCGGCGGGCCCAAAGAGGTACTCGCAAGCCGTCTTTGGCTTTTGGACAGTTTGACCAGGACGACGTCGGGGTTCGTGCTGGCGACCTGGTCCGGCCTGCGCCTCGGCGCGGCTGCCGGGCCGCTGGGTCCCGAGGTCCGGTTCGAGTCGTGTGGGCTGGGCGGAGGGTGGGCCAGCGTCGCCTGCGATCCGGTGGCCGGGCTGATCGCGGTCGCGGGGGCCGACAAAGACGACGAGGAAAAGTACCGACTTACGCTGTTGACCGCCGACCTGGAACCGCTCGCCCACGGCACGCTCGACGACTCCCCGGAAGGTGTCCACGTGTCCGGCCCCGACCACGTGCTCACCTGGACCGAGGAGACGGGCACGCTGCGGTCCTGGCGCCGGGAGGGCACGAGCCTCACCGTCGTCGCCGCCGAGGGCGGCTTCCCCGAGTCGGTGCGCGTGGAGCAGGGCGTCCCCGTGCAGCGGGGCAGGACCCTGTCCTGGTTCGACCCAACCACCCTGGAGCAGGTCTCCGGGCCGCCCGGATTCCGCTCCTCGGACGCCCCGACGCCGGAGTTGTCGCGGCAGCTGGACTTCGCCGCGTCACAGGCGAAATCCAGCTGGCCGCCACCGGACGGCGTAGAGGTTCGGGACCTGCGCCTCTGCGAGGTCGTCGAGCTGATCCGCTGGCCCATCGCCGAGGTGACGCCGACGATGCTGCACACCGTCGCGGCGCTCGAGGAACAGCAGCTCGACCACGAGGCCGCGGCGGTGCTGCGGGCATTCCGGGCCGCTGTGGAGCACCGGTTCGGCACCGATGTCGCGCTGGGCGACGCCGGGACGCGGCCGCCGGACGACCACGACATCGCACTGGGTGATGAGCCAGCCGGCGCTCAATAGCGCGGACCTCGTCGAACGAAGCCACACCGACACCAACCAGGAAGCCGTGCACCGAGGCGACCAGCCGGCCGTCAGGCGTGCCGTCACCCGAGGCAGCGCCCCGGTCCAGCGCCTCGACGAGTCGGCAGGCAATCGTGGTGGACCACGCCAACCGCACCGTCGGCTCCATCCGAACCTTCCCGCGACACGGTGCACATCGACAACCGCGAAGCTACCCGAGCCGTCCCCGCCACCGGCAAGCCGTCACAGTGGACCGCCCAGCAGCCTGGAAGGTCACCACGAGGAGGCGCCGGCCGGTTGCCGCAGCTGGTAACACCGCAGCAATCGCACCGTGAGCCGTGTCGGGTGACGCATCTCGTGGACGAACTCTCACAGCGCCAGCGTCCGCAGCGACGCCCAACCGGTCGGCTCACGCTCCGCCTTGATGCCTCAATGCCGCAACGGGGCGTGAGGACCGCAGTGTCCACAGCACCCTCTGAGGCGACCAACTCCGCCCATGACCTTGGCCGCTCCACCGGATACGACGACGCCATGCTGTCGGTCGATGGCGGTGATCTCCCCGCACTGCACGCGGAATCCGGACTCGCCGACGTTCTGGGCAACGAGCCGGCCCTACCAGCAGGCGACCCACGAGGTGGACAGTCATCAGCGGTACTCGATGCAGAGGCCCACGGGTCGATGCCACGCCCAGGCCAGCCGCGATTTGGGCACCTGTGGGCGCGCTTACGGAATTGCTTCAGACGCCGCCCGTCGTGCCCCCGTGAGGTCACACGGACGTGTCGTCCACCATGCCGACCATCGGCCATAAGCCGGCGAGTCAGCCGATGCACCCACTCCCACCGTCCTCGGTGCGGGTTCTCGTCTACTCGCTCGCCGCGCGCAGGACGGGTACGACGAGCGAGCCACCAGGATCATCGATCTCTTCCGATGGGAACGACGAGCGGGCGGCGGGCCACTACGTGAGCGCCGACACACCGCCGCTGGATCGCGACGGCACATGACCCGGATGATCATTGGCGCGCCTCCTGCGCATTGCCAGTCGCCCTCACGTGTCGAGAGGCGCTACGCCCAGCAACTGTCGGCCAGTGCACGGCCGAAATTGGCCGCTGAGTGACACAACATGTCTCATGAGACACGCGAAGTCTGGAGAAGGATGGGTGGAGGGCGGTCGCATTCGTCCTGGCCGAGAGGGTCTATTTGCAGTCGCGGAGCGGGAAGGCGCTGTCCGGCTATTTCCAGCAGAGATCACCCGCCTGCTCCGCGGACACCTTCCGGCGGAGACGGTGCTGGACGGCGTTATGTGGCCTGTCAAGGTGTCCGCCTGCCGAGTGTCTCATCGGCATTCCGGCACATCGCTTCGGCCGACGGCGGCTCCGATCCGCCTCCGATCTCCCTGGGGACCCACAGGAGCAATGCTTGAAACCTGTGGATGCCTGGGAGTGCCTTCCCAGGGATAGCCGATGAAGGTATCAAGCAAGGCCCGCGCCAACGCGGGTCGGGAAGGTACGCCTGTGCTTACCGTAGTCACCGACAGCGAGCCTGCGCCGGCGGGAGTGGCCGCCACGGTTATGGACGCCGTCACGACCGACGGGTCGCTGATCGACGAGATCGTGCGTGACGGCGCGCGGCGAATGCTCGCCGCCGCGTTGGAGGCCGAGGTTGCTGCCTACATTGCTGCGCATGCCGATCAGCTCAATGAGCACGGCCGCCGCCTCGTCGTGCGCAACGGCCACGCCCAACCGCGGCAGGTGCTCACCTCGGCCGGAGCGGTCGAGGTGGTGGCGCCGCGGGTGAACGACAAGCGCGTCGACGAGGGGACTGGCGAGCGCAGGCGGTTTTTCTCGGCGATACTGCCGCCGTGGTGCCGCAAGTCGCCGAAGATCAACGAGGTGTTGCCGTTGCTGTACCTGCACGGCCTGTCCAGCCGCGATTTCGTCCCGGCGTTGGAGAACTTTCTGGGCACCGGGTCAGGCATGTCCGCCGCGACGATCACTCGGCTGACCGTGCAGTGGCAGAACGAGGCGCGGGCGTTCGGCGACCGCGATCTGTCCACGAAGAACTACGTGTATCTATGGGCTGACGGGGTGCACCTGAACGTGCGCTTGGATGAGGAGAAGCTGTGCCTGCTCGTCATGCTCGGCGTGCGGGTTGACGGCACCAAGGAGCTCGTCGCACTTGCTGAGGGCTACCGGGAGTCGGCCGGCTCGTGGGCGGATCTGCTGCGTGACTGCAAGCGGCGTGGCATGCGGGCACCCATGTTGGCTGTCGGCGACGGTGCGCTGGGATTCTGGTCGGCGCTGCGGGAGGTGTTCCCAGACATCCGGGAGCAACGCTGCTGGTTCCACAAGATCGCAAACGTCCTATCCGCGCTGCCCAAGTCCGCGCATCCCGGCGCGAAGAAGGCCTTGGCCGAGATCTGGAACGCCGAGGGCCGTGACCACGCCCGCCGAGCCGTGGCGGCGTTCAGACTGGCCTATGGCGCCAAGTTCGGCAAGCCGTCGCGAAGATCACCGATGATCTGGACGAACTACTCGCGTTCTACGACTACCCCGCCGAGCACTGGATCCACCTACGCACAACGAACCCGATCGAGTCGACGTTCGCCACGGTCCGGCACCGCACCAAGGTCACCAAAGGCCCGGGCTCCAAGGCCGCCGGACTCGCGATGGCGTTCAAACTCGTCGAAGCCGCCCAAGAGAGATGGCGGGCGGTCAACGCACCCCACCTCGTCGCGCTGGTCCGTGCTGGAGCGACGTTCCTCAACGGTCGCCTGGTCGAGCGGCCCAAAGTAACCGTGGCTGCCTGACCACTACCTCATCCACAGGTCTTGCGATCCCGCTCCAGGGGCCGCACGGCGGGTATGGATGATCGAGAATCATGTTCCATGAATGACGAACGCCCCCGGCGCCCGCCGCCCGCGACCACACCGGTGCCCGCAACGGCGTCGGCTCGCGATGCTGAGGCTCTTTGGGTGGTTGACGAGTCGAACACGATCCTGGCCTGGGACGAGCGGACGGGTCAGGTCACCGCACGGGTCGAGCTCGGCCGGCAAGGCGATGTCAGGTGGCATCTGCAGGCCGGAGGTGGATTCGTGTGGGCGTTCGGGTCGGACGGGTCCGTGGCGCTGGTCGACCCGGCCACGGCGAAGTTGCTGGCGCCGCCGATGATCGAGCCGCGACCGCATCGCGGTGTGGTTGGGATGCCGTTCCACGCGCACGGGACCATGTGGATCTGGGGACCGGATCGGGTGTGGCGGGTACCTGGGTCCGGCGAGCCGTCCGCCGCCCCGATAGCGAGGGACAACGATCCGGTCGGCGGCCCGGTTCTGGCTGCCGCGACAGATCGCTGGGTGTTCTTCGGCTGTGGCCGGCAGTTGCTGCGCGTCGATCCGCAGACCGGTTCGGTCACCGACGAGAGTAGACAGCTGCGCGCCGCACTCGAATCCACCCGGGTACCGCCGCCCGGCGGTCTCGACTCGATGGCGGCCGGCCCTGACAACCTGGTCGTGGCCATGGGCTACAACGAGCCAGATATCGTGATTCTGGACCCGGATGCCATCGAGCCGAAGCGGACAACCCGGGTGCCTGACGGCAGTTTCATCGTGACCGTGTACCAGAGCGGCCCGCACATCTGGGCACTGTCCGAGAACACCGCGATGCGGATCGGCGCCGACGCGGCCGGCGAGCCGCGCCTGGTCCGTCTGAACTGGATCGAGGCCAACTCCGCCGTAACGGCACTGGAGTCTCTGTGGGTCGTCCACCGAGACGCCCAAACGTTGGTACGCCTACACCTGCCGACCGGCCGGATCCTCGCACGCCTGACGATCCCCGAGGCGTTTTGGGACCGACCCAACTTCCGGATCGTCGCCGGCCGGCACACGGTCTGGCTGATCTGCCGCATCGACCTGGTCGGCGACGGCGTCTATCGGGTCAACCCCGCCACCAACCAGGTGCTCCGCCTGGCCCAGCCCGGCGACCTCGACGACGCCCACGCGGTCGTGGCGGCGGCACCGCGAAGCGAATAGCCGCCCGAAGGCCGATGTGCCAGGCACGTCGAGGGTTGCCCGTCCGGACCGAACTGTGCCCGGCCGAGCAGGCGCGTTCAGCCCCGCGACACCGCGACTACCGCGCCGATCGCACCGCCGGCCTCGAGCACGACGAGCGAGTCATCCCAGTCCGCGTCGCCGCCCCTGAAGCCGACGAACTGCGCCCCGGAACACCACCTCTATCCCTGACAACAGTCCCGAAGTCGCCACGCCACCCAAAGGCTCGAAAGCAACTCATCCACAGGTCTTGACTATTTCTCTCTCGGCGCGCTCCCGATCAGCCGCAGCCCAGTGGTCGGCCCGCGCTACGTCTTCTCGGACCAGGTGTGGTGAAAGGTTGTAGGCGATGTATTCGGCGACAGGATGGCGGTCGGAGATGGCGACACCGAGGCGGTTGAGGATCGCGCGATGCACATACGCGAGGTTTTGTGGTGAGCACGAGTACATTGCCCGGTACAGCGGCGAGTCCCATATCCGTATCTGCTCGCAGAGGCCTCCGTCAGGCCAGTAGGAGCAACGTGCCTCGATCGGGATCTGAAGGACCTGCTCCAGCATGGCGTCGACGACTGCAGCGACGGACTCCGGCGAAAGCGATACATGGGCGAGGAGCCGGCCAGCGAAGGTGAGCATGCTCGACCTGCGCACGGGGTCTTCCGGCGCGGAGTTCAGGATCGTCTGGACAAGTTCCTCCGCTCCACCCTCTACTCGCTGATCGACGAGTTGCGCCGCTATCTCGCCGACCACCTCCCAGGTGTCCACCCTCCAGGTGTGGACGTAGGACATCGATCACGGCTGGCACGGTACGCTGCGTGCGGACCAGGTGCTCGGCAGCGAAGAATTCCATGAACGTCCGGTGGGTGAAGTCGTACATTGGCTCGTCGAGGTTGCTTCCGACGTCGGTGAGGATCCAGGCCCGCCCGGTGCAGAACGTGAGGAAGCCCGCGGCCATGGCTTGGGCCTCGTCGTGGTCCAGCCGCCGATCCACGAGATAGTAGCTCGGTGCCGTAGCGGCGCACGGGGCTTTGACTACTTGGAGCGTCTCGGTGCTGGACCGCGAGGTCCTGGCGCGCATTTGGTCGACCCACTGCGAGAACGTGCACTTTTCGCAGTTCCGCTCGATCGTCATTGACGGCGAGTTCGCCCTGGCTCGACACTGACGGCTCCCGGCCGCTGCGGCTGGCCGCAGGTTCCCTCGGTCCAGTGGCAATGATCATCGTCATGACCGCCGCCTTGCCCGCCGCCAACACACCTAAAACCCCCTATTTGCCAGGATCTCAGGCATGGCGGTCAGCCATCGCCTGGTACCTGGAGGGCGCCTCGCGAGGGTGACCGGGAGGTTCTGTTGACGGTCATCGATGTTGACGGACGGTGAGGAGCTGGGCATGGTGGCGTAGGGCAGCTAAGAATCGGCGCGGGCAAATGACGGGGGAGGTCGCGATGCCGCGTCCTGAGCGGGTGTTGGCTGGGTCTGGTCCGGTTGAGTCGTTGGCTGCCGAGTTGCGGGAGCTTCGTCGGCGGGCAGGTACTCCGGGGTATCGGGAGTTGGCTGCTCGGGCCGGGTTCTCGGCGGCGGCGTTGGCTGATGCCGCCGGTGGGCGGCGGTTGCCGAGCCTGGCCGTGACGTTGGGGTACGTAAAGGCGTGTGACGGGGACCCGGCCGTGTGGGAGCAGCGGTGGCGGGAGGCGGCCGCAAAGTGCGCCGCGGACCGCCGGTCGGGCCATTTTGAAGGTCCGCCCTATCGAGGTCTGCTCAGTTACGGGGTGGACGACGCCGCCCGGTTCTTCGGGCGGGAGGCGATGGTGGCGCAGTTGGTCCGGCTCTTGCTGGGGCAGCGGTTCGTGGCGGTGTTCGGGGCGTCGGGCTGCGGTAAGTCCTCGCTGCTGCGCGCGGGGTTGATCCCCGCGTTGTCCGCTGTGGCGGGCGACGATGCGGCGGACGGTGGCCGGACGGGCGTGGCGAGGGCAGCCGGGCGCTCGGTGGTGCTGATGACCCCGGGCGGTGATCCAGGAGCGGCGGCCGTGGACGCGATCGGCTCGGCGCCGGCCGATGGTGAGTGGGTGTTGGTCGTCGACCAGTTCGAGGAGGTGTTTACTCAATGTCTCGACCCGGTGCAACGCCTCGCGTTCGTGGATCGGATCGCGGCATTGGTGACCGGCCCTGACTCGCGGACCACGGTGGTGCTGGGGATCCGGGCGGACTTTTACGCCCGCTGCACGGAACTGCCGGTGTTGGCCGGGCTACTGGCTGCGGCGAACGTTCCCGTCCCGCCACTGACCGATGCCGAGCTTCGCGACGCGGTTACCAAACCCGCCGTATTGGCTGGGTTGAGTGTCGAGCGGGCTCTGGTCACAAAGATTCTCGCCGAGGCGTCCGGGCAGCCCGGTGCGCTGCCGCTGCTGTCTCATGCCCTGTTGGAGACCTGGCAGCAGCGCCGCGGTGACGTGTTGAGCGTGGCTGGTTACGAGGCCGCCGGCGGGGTTGCCGGCGCGATCGCCCAGACCGCGGAAACGGTCTACGACCGGCTCGATGACCGTCAGCGCGACACCGCCCGGCAGGCGCTGGTGCGGCTGGTCGCGTTCGGTGAGGGTGTCGAGGACACCCGCCGCCGGGTCCCGCGCGGCGAGCTGGACCTGCCCGGTATCAGCTCCGTGCTCGACCAGCTCGCCTCGGCCCGGCTCATCGTGCTCGGTGAGGACACCGTCGAGATCGCGCACGAAGCACTGATCCGTGCCTGGCCGCGACTGCAACGCTGGCTGTCCACCGACCGGGAAGGGCTGCGCACCCACCGACAGCTCACCGAGGCGGCGCAGTCCTGGGTGTCGCTGGCCCGCGACCCCGGGGCGTTGTACCGGGGGGCGCGGCTGGCGGTGGCCCGTGAGTGGATTACCCGCAACGGTCATGACACCGCCACGACCGCGGTGGAGCGGGCGTTCCTGGATGCCTCGGTTGAGCTGGCCGACCGGGAACGCGCCGCCGCCGCCCGCCGCAGCCGGCAGCTCCGCTATCTCGTCGCTGGGTTGAGTGTCCTGTTGGTGGCTGTGGTCGGTGTCGGCACGGTCGCTTTCATACAACGCCGCGACGCGGTCGCGCAGCGGCAGATCGCAATCTCCCGACAACTCGCCGCCGAATCGCTCGGGCTGGCCGGCACCGAACCCGGCACTGCCATGCTGCTCGCCGCGCAGGCCTACCGCACCGCCCCCACGATCGAGGCGCGCAGCGCCCTGCTGAGCATGTCGGCCCATCGCGGCCACCTCGGCAAACTCCTCGGCCATACCGGCGCGGTCTCCCAGATCGCGTTCCGCCCGGACGGCAACACGTTGCTCAGCGTGGGCCGCGACGAGACCCTGTCACTGTGGGACACCAGCCGGCGCGCCAGAACGGCCGTCCTCGCCGGTCACGACACGTGGCTGACCGCCGCCGCAGTCAATCCGGACGGGCACACCGCCGCCACCGGCGGCGGCGACACGAAGATCGCAATCTGGGACCTTGACCGACGCGCCCGCATCGCCACCCTGACGGGCCATACCGATCAGGTACGAGACATCATCTTCAGCCCCGACGGCCGCCGCCTGGCCACCGCTGCCGGCAACGAGGTGATCCTCTGGGACATGGAACGGCGCACCCGCGTGTCCGACCTATCCGGTCACACCCAGGCTGTGTACGAGCTGGCATTCAGCCCCGATGGGCGCACTCTTGCGACCGCCTCCGCCGACTCGACCGTGATCCTTTGGGACGTCGCCCGCTCTGCCCGGGTGGCCACGTTGACCGGTCACGCCGGCGGCGTGTATGCCGTCGGATTCAGCCCGGACGGCTCAACACTGGCCACTGGCGGCGACGACGCCACCGCGATCATGTGGGCTGTTGCCACCCGCACCCGTCTCGCCACCTTCTCTCACAAAGGCGGGCAAGTCTTGGCCTTAGCCTTCAGCCCCGACGGTCGTACCCTCGCCACCGCCGGTGACGATACCGCGGTGCTGCTCTGGGACACCCGCCACCGGATCCTCCGCGCCCGCCTGACCGGACCCCGAACCGCGGTCTACACGCTGGCGTTCAGCCCACGCACCTCGATGCTCGCCGCCGGTGGTGAAGACGGCGCCATCCTGCTGTGGGATCCCACTCAACCCACCGCCGCCGAACACCCCGCCATGGTCAACGCCGTCGCGTTCAGCCCCGACGGGCGCACCCTCGCCACGGCCAGCGTCAACCAGACGACACTATGGAACATCGCCGACCGCACCCTGCACACGGTCCTCGCCGACAGTCGTGTGTTCACCAACGCCGTCGCGTTCAGCCCCGACGGCAGCACGCTGGCTACCGTCACCCAGCCCTCACCCTGCTGCCCACCCGGCACCGCCGGTAACGCCCTCACCCTCTGGAACCTCAACACCGGTGCGCCCGCCCGGCTCACCAAGCACACCGACCAGGTACTCGACCTTGCGTTCAGCCCCGACGGCCGCCGCATCGCCACCGCAGGCGTCGACCGGAGCGTCATCATCTGGAACGCCACCACCGGCGCTGTACTCAAAACCCTCATTGGTCACACGCACGCCGTCAACGGAGTCGAGTTCAGCCCCGACGGACGTCTGCTGGCCACCGCCGGACACGACCAGACCGTAAGACTCTGGGACGCCACAACCGGCGCCCCGCTCGCTACCCTTACCGGCCACACCGGCTGGGTCAGAGCCGCCAGGTTCAGCCCCGACGGGCGCACCCTCGCCACCGCCAGCCACGACCAGACCATCATCCTGTGGGACGTCGCCACCCACACCCGGCTGACCACCATCACCGACCACACCGACGGCGACTTCACCGGGGCAGCCTTCAGCCCCGACGGCCGCACCCTCGCCTACACCAGCGGCGAAACCACCGTCATCCTCTGGGACATCGCAGGCCGCACCCCCACAGCCCGCCTCACCGGCCACACCCAACGCGTCCACGCCGTCGCGTTCAGCCCCGACGGAAACACCCTCGCCACCACCAGCTCCGACCAAACCCTCATTCTCTGGGATGTCCACCCACAAAACGCCATCACCCATATCTGCACCGCTGCCCCGCACACCAACACCTGCTGATCTGCCGAGCGTTTCGATCATCCGTCTTGCCCCGGCATCGGCCCGCCGCGGACTCGCAGGGCCAGTCCATCGGCAGTTGTCAGGCGCTTCGACGGCTACTGGACAACTCGCCGGGCTGCTGGACTACGTCGGCCGGAGGGTGCGCGGCATGCACGCCGGCTATACGCCAGCCAGCACGGGGTGTTCATGCTGCGTATCCCCTCGCACGGAGGCTGGCCAGATCCTGCGAGGGGGACATCATGTCGATCCTGAGAACGTTGCTGGTCGGCGCCCTGCTGCCGATCACCGCCTCGGCGGCGGCCGCCGAACCGGAGCACGACTACGGCGCGGTGGTCCCGGCCGAGAACCGGGCTGCCGCGCTCGGCGACGGCTGGGCACGCTCGGCCGACCGGTCCTGGACCACCGCCGGCGACGCGGACGGCTTCCACCTGCTGACCGCCGACGCGGCCGACGGCTACCAATGGCGGACCGTGGCCACCCTGAGCGAGCCCGGCATCGAGACGGACGCGTGGATCGGCAACGCCTGCGTGACCGGCTCCGGCGACCGCGCCGTCGTGGTGTACGCGCCGCGCACCTTCACCAACAACGAGCACCTCTTCGACCGCGGCGGTTTCACCGCCGTCATCGATCTCGACAGGGGTACGGTCCGCAAGCTCAAGATCCGCACCAGCCTGGCCTACTTCAACCCGGGTTGCGGCGCGGGCGAGGACGCCGTGCTCGCCCAGGTGACCGAGGAGGGCGGGACGAAGACCCGGCTGCTCACCGTCGACGGCCGCACCGGCGCCCTGCGCGCGCCGATCGAGGTCCCGGGCCAGCTCACCTCGCCGGTGCCGACCCCGGACGGAATCGTCGCCGCCGACAACGGCGCGCTGGTGCGGGTCGACACCTCCGGGGTGCGCCGGGTGCTGGCGCCGGCCGCGTCGGTGCCGTTCCGGCTGGCCGCGGACGCCGACGGCGGCGTGGTCTACCTGGAACGCACCCGGGACGGCGCCGCCGCCCGCCGGGTCACCGCCGCCGGTACGGCGTCCACGGTGGCCACCGGCACGCTGAGCGGCCTGGACGTCACGTCCGGCCGGGGCGGGACGGTCTTCGTGACCGGGGCCGGCCGCGACGCCGCGGTCAAGGGCACCGGCAGTGTCCGCACGCTTGCGGTTCCGGCCGGCAGCCGGGTCTCGACGCACGGGGCGCTGGCGGTCACGTCGGTGCTGCCCGAAGGCCCGCGAGCGGCGGTCCCCGGTTCACGGGACGTGCGGATCGGCGCCCGATCGCTGACCACTGGCGCCGAGCTGACCTTCGGCGACGTCGGCACCGGCGCGGCGACCGGCCGGGAGCTGAGCCCGTCGCTGCACGCGCCGAGCCGCACGACCGGTCCTAAGGCGCTCGCGTCGGACCCGAGCGACCCGGCGGACATGGCCGACCGGTACTGCTCGGTGCCCCGCAACGATCCGCGCAACCAGGCGATGCAGCCCAAGCCGCGGCAGGTCGAGTGGGCCGTCGACCAGGCGGTACGCGGGGTGCTGACCGTCTCCCGCCCGGCGAACTGGAAAAACCTCGGCATGGCGCCCTACACCCCGCAGGGCCTGTTCCCGCCGATCCCGCTCGACGGCGGCGGCTACGTGCCGGCGCAGGTCATGCTCGGCGTCGCGGCGCAGGAGTCCAATCTGTGGCAGGCCGCCCGCTTCGCGGTGCCGGGCGTGACCGCGAACCCGCTGATCGGCAACTACTACGGCGTCGACATCTACAACGGCAACGAGAACGACGACTGGGCGATCCGGTTCGAGCACGCCGACTGCGGATACGGCGTCACGCAGGTCACCGACGGGATGCGCCGGGCCGGCCGGGAGAAGGACGACGAGATCGCGTTGCACTACGACCACCAGCGGGCGGTCGCGCTGGACTTCGCCGCCAACGTCGCCGCCGGGCTGCAGATCCTGCAGAAGAAATGGAACCAGACCCGGTCGGCCGGCCTGATCGTCCACAACGGCGAGGCCTCGAAGATCGAGAACTGGTTCTTCGCCGTCTGGGCGTACAACTCGGGCTTCTATCCGGAGTCGGAGGCCGCGGAGAACGACGGCGCCTGGGGTGTCGGCTGGGCGAACAACCCCGCCAACCCGAAGTATCCGGCCAATCGCGGCCCGTTCCTGGAGACCGACACCCACGCCGACGACTACTCCGACGCCGCGCACCCGCAGGACTGGCCGTACCCGGAGAAGGTGATCGGCTGGGCCGGGCACCCGGTCGAGGTTCTGGAGTCGCCGGGCGTGCTGGTCCATGGGTACCGGCAGGCGACGTGGAACGGTGGCGCCGCCGAAGGCCTGATCAACAAGAGCAAGGCGCCGCCGCCGCACCACACGTTCTGCGACGTCACCAACAACTGCCACTTCGGTCAGGCATGGACACCGGACGACCCGAAGGTGATCGGCGAACCGGCCGGCCCCTGCGCGCACCGCAACGCGGCCGGGCGCATCGATCTGAAGTGCTGGTACCACCTGCCCGCCAGTTGGAAACCCGACTGCGCCCAGACCTGCGGGTACGAGCTGCTGCGCTTCGACCCCGGCTGGCCCTACCAGGACGATGGCACCGCCTACCCGCCGCGCTGCGACCTGTCCGGCCTGCCGAACGGCGCCCGGGTGGTGGACAACCTGGACGCCTCGATCCCGTCCGTGCGGCCGAACTGCCCACGGACCCCGAACGCCGGTTCCTTCTCGTTCACGTTCACCGAGAACGCCGCTGGGCAGCGCCCCGGCAAGATAGACACCCATCAGCTGGGGATGGGCCTCGGCGGCCACTTCTGGATGTCGAACGCCCGCACCCACACCGCACTGGAGGCCACCGGCCGCTGGCGGTTCACCGATCCCGTGTTCGGCCTCGCGAAGGTGTTCGTCCACCTGCCACAACTGCACAACGGGACGACCCAGGCCCGCTATCACATCAAGACACGGTATGGCGAACGGCTGGCGGTCGTACCGCAGAAGGGCGACGGCAACCGCTGGGTGCCCATCGGCTGGTTCATGTTCAGCGGCACACCCGAGATCAGCCTCAGCACAGTCACTCTGGATGGCAACGGCGAGCAACGGGTCGCCTGGGACGCCGTCGCCGTCGTGCCCGTCGTGGGCGCGAAGACGCTCTCGCTGATGAACTGGAACATCGCCGGAGCGACCCTGAACGACGGCGACAACTACGTCGGCGACCGGATCATCACGGAGGTCCTCGAACGCCGGCCGGACATCGTCACTCTGAACGAGGTCTGCGGGTCCCAGTTCGACTACCTCACCAGGCGCCTGGTCGAGGTCGGTTGGCAGATGCACGGCCACTTCGTGGTCGCCGAGGTGTTCAACCCCACCTGCTACAACGACGGTGAGAGCGACGACGGCGGGGTGATGAGTGTCGGCAACGCGATCTTCGTGCGCGGCACGGTCAGCCGCGAGCAGGACTTCATCTTCGACGCCAACCACAAGCTGATCGAGGACGGCGTCGGGATCCCGTGGATCAACGAACGGGCGGTCGGCTGTGTGACGACCCGCCTGCTCGGCACCGATCGCGACGTCAAGGTCTGCAACACCCACCTGGACACCGAGGAGCCGAACCGGGACCACCAGGTCCGCGAGCTGGCCCGGGTCTTCGGACCGGAGGCCCGGCAGATGCCGTTCATCCTCGCCGGGGACACCAACATCCCGACCCCGCCGGAGAACGTGGCGATGGGGGCGCTCTACGCGGCGCCGCTCGGCACCGGCGACTTCTGGGAGACCAGCCAGGAACGCGCCTGCGTCACCACCGTCCCCTGTGGCGTCGCCCAGGGCGGCGAGGACACGTACATGCATCTCCCCGGAAAGATCGACTACGTCTTCGCCAGCCGGTGGCACCTGTACGTACCGATGGGTCAGGTCGTCGTCAACCGCAACCTCGGCGAGTGCGGCGACCAGCAGAACACCCTCACCTGCTCCGACCACTACATCCTGCACAACCAGATCGTCCTGCCGATCCCATGAAATCACTGGCAAGGGAGCTGAAGCCCATGAAAATCCTGCTGAGAGCCGTCATCGGCCTCGTCACTTTCGTCACGTTGCTCGTCGTGCCGACCAGCCCCGCCCAGGCGGCCACCCTCGACGCGCACTGGCTCGGCGCCCTCGACGACGGCAACCTTTACCACACGATCCGCTGGGCCAACGGCTACTGGCAGACCGGCATCGGTGACGTCCGGGCCGCCAACAACACCTCCATCAAGATGTACGAGACCGCCGGCGCGGTCGTCGACGGCGAGCTGCACGTGCTCGGCGTCGACGGCAACGGTGGCCTGTGGCACGCCATCCGGCGCGGCGACGGCTCCTGGACCGGTTTCACCGGCGTCTTCCCGTTCGCCGGCAACCCCGGCCGAGTCGAGAAGGTGACCGCCGGGTCCGTCGGCGAGATGCTGCACGTGGTGGTCACCAGCGACCGGGGCCTGTTCCACACGATCCGGTACGCCCACGGCGGCTGGGACCAGTTCTACCCGGTGGCGCCCACCCATCCGAGCGCCGAACCGCCGGTGGAGGTGGCCCTGGCCGTGGGGCCCGGAAACTGGGCGCACCTGGTGGTGCTCGGCGCCGACTACGACGTTTACCACCGCAGACGGCACCCGATCTACGGCACCTGGTCGCCGTTCGTCTCGCTGGGCGTCCCGAACTGGGAGGTGGTGGTCGACGTGGCGGCCGCGGCGTCGCTAGGCGGCCTGCACGTCGCCCTGATCACCGACCATCCGAACGTCAACGTGATCCAGACCAAGGTCTTCCACCAGATCCGCTGGGAGGACGGGTCGTGGACCGGGTGGGGCCGGGTCGGTGGCGAACCGGGCGTCCAGCTCATGCAGATCGGCGCGACCGCCTTCTACGACAATTCCGCGCAGTTCACACTCTCCGGCGTGTACGGCGAGATCTACCACACCGGGCGCCGGTCCAACGGCCAGTGGACCGGCTGGGGAATGATCTACAACCGGTCGTTCGGCGGCACCGTCGCGCTGGCCGGCGAGTGGTGAGCGCCATGACCGGCCCCAGCCGGGTCGCCGACGAGGCCGTCGTGCTCGGCGAGGAACTGGTCGTCGGCGAGGACCAGCCACGTCTGGTCGGTGACGTCGTACAGCAGACCAGCGCAAAGGCCGTGGTGTTGTCTACCTCGCCACCGGGCTGTGGACAACCTCGCGGCGTGGTCCGCTGGTGCACGACCGACAACGAATCCCACTACGGGGAGGATTTGATGAACAGAAGAGGAATGCTTCGGGGCGGGGTCGTCGCCGTCGTCGCGGCGGGAGCGTTGGCCGCGGTGCCGGCCACGACCGCCCATGCCGCGGGGAGCGTCAGCTGCTCGTGGACCGCGGGCGCGTACGGATGCAGTAAGAGCGAAACGGTCACACCCAATTTCGACAACTCGATTCTCCTCGGCGCCTCGACGAACCATCGCGCGCACCCGGTGACCTGTCGCGCCATCGACGCGTCGACCGCCGTCGAGGTGGGTAGGATCACTTCGGTCGCACCGCACATCATGGAAACCACGAGGATCTACGGTCTCTACGGCCGGTACTTCCTCTCATGCATTGGCGACAGGCAGAGTAGCGGTGGTGGGGGCATCAACGGCTACTGACCGAGCCTGACAGCGTCCCGGCCACCGGAGGTGACCGGGACGCTTGTGTGTTCCTTCCCAAGAGTGCGCGGCCACCCGGGACAGGTCGCCTTGATCGGCTCGTACTCGACGTCCTCAGCGGCCGGCCCGCCGGCCGATTCCGTTGAATCAGCGTCGACGAGCTCGGGCGCCGCGCTTCGCATCGCTCATACGGCGGGCGTAGAACCGGACCTAACTCGATCTTGAAGTAGAGAGACAGGCAATTTAGCGGATGACTTCACGTTGCCGTTCAGGGTGAGCGGCGAAGACGTACTTCAGTGCCGTGCTGTCGCAGATGCCGCACAGGCGCATCAGGTGGATCGGGTCGGCGGTCTGCCGGGCCTCGTCGAGAATCTGGTCTGCCCGTAGAGCGGACGGCGTGACTCCGAACGGCTTGACCATGGCGCGCATCGCCTCCGTGCCGACTTCGGCCATCGCTTGCGCCGGTGCCGCAGCCAGGCCGCGATGAGCGTGTGGCTGAGTTCGTCGAGGTAGACGACGTGCCGGCCGGTGACCCGGTGGATGAGCAGCCGTCCAGCGGAGAGGTCCAGGTCGGCGAGTCGCGCTCGGGCGATGTCGGTCGGTCACAGTCCGTGGACGGCGGCCAGGACGATGACGACCTTGGTGATCGGGCGACTCGCCCGGTCGAGCATGCCGCGGAGCCGGTCGGAGGAGATGTTCGTCGGCAGGATCTCCACCGCGGACACGACGATGCCCTTGGTGGGATCGCGGAAGATGACCCGCTCTTGTTTCAACGCCCGGAACAGGCTGCGCAGACCGACGTGAACTCCGCGAGCGACGTTGCCCTTGCGCTGCTTGATCGCCAGGGTGACGTGCTCGCGAGTGATCCCGCGGAGTCCGTCGACCTCGGTCTGCCAGGTGTGCAGGACCGGGCGGACGTAGCCGACGTACTTGATGATCGTGTTCCAGCTCATCGCGCGGTGGCGTCGCCGGCCCTCGCCGCGCAGAACCGTCACCCATCGGCGGACGTCGTCGACGAACGCGGCCGGTAGTTCCTCGATGGTTCGCTCGACGCACTGCTGGTCGGGGTCGTGTTGCTTGGCCGGGTCGGGGACCAGCAGGTGCTGCTCGGCGAGGAAGGCGATGACCCGCTTGGCGCTGAGGCCCGGCAGTGTGGTGGCCAGGGCCAGGATCTCGACTTCGGGGAGGGGCGCGTCGGCACCGAGCCAGGCCAGCAGGGTGCGCAGAGTCCGCAGGCCCTCCGTTCGCGGACCGTCGTACCACCGCTGGTCGGCGGCGATCGCCGCGAACTGGTCGACCAGCTCGTTCGCCCTTTCGCTGAGCGCGGGCAGCTCGGCGACCGGCAGGGCCGTCCAGTCACGCCGCAGGTCGAACAGCGTCCCCTGGGCCGGGTCGACCAGGCACCGGCTGGGTTCGGAGGGCGCTGGTGGAGTGGCGGTGTGACAGCCAGTGCCCGGGGCGGCGAGGACGCGCAGAGCCAGGGGTCCGCCCAGCCAGAGTTGGGTCCAGGGCTGGGCGAGCGCCGCTGCTCCGTGGGCGGCGGCGTAGGCGCTGCAGCCTCGGCAGATGCCTGCGGCCAGCGCGAGGTCGTCGCGGTGGCAACGGCCGCGGCGCCCGACGGGCCGGCGGTCGTCGTCGTAGCCGCGGGCCCATCGGCGGCAGGGCTCGCAGGTGGAGTCGAGTCCCCAGGACTGGCAGGACCCGCAACTGTGTGCTGTCGGTGCCGGGTGCGGTGGGCGGGTCCCGTACGACATGGGAACGCGGCGCGACCAGCGGCGATCCGACGTTCGTGGTGCTTGACGGTACCTGGCCGCTGCCGTCACGGGGTGCCTGAGCGGGTATGGCGGTGGCTGGCATGCCCGCACTGACGAGCAAGGACGCGCAGCCGATCCCGGACTACCACTATCACCGGGTCGCTGCCGCCGGTGGAACTCCGGTGAACACCGTTCGGATGTGGATCGGGCACAGACGCGATCTGGCCAGCCGCACTCGGCAGGGCCACGTCATCCTGCTGAATTCCAATTTCATGCCGGTCACCAATGTGTTCCCCAGTCCCCAACGCACCCCGAGATCGAGCGCTACCGGGCCGAGGGCGGCGTCACCCATCCAATCGTGGCCTGGTACGGCGCCCGCGGCATCCTTGTCTCGGTTGATGCCATGCAGCCGGCCGATCAGGTCGGCCGGGAGGTCCTGTCGCGCGGCCTGTCAGTACCAGGGCATCTGCCAGGTCGAACAAGTCACCCGGTCTCTTCGGGACGCCACGCAGGCGTGAAAATGGTGGGCGGGTCGCCCGCCGACGTCGATTCGATCTTGGGACGTTGTAGCCCGTGAACAAGTCTGACGCCGGGGCCCGGACCTGAAGGGTCAACGCATTGTTGCTTCGAGCACGCCGGTCAGATTTTCGGTTCCCGACCGAGGCCCCCGGGCGGCCCACCCGTTGTCCGTAGCGGCATGGAGGGACGGTATCGATGCGGGCTGCGCCCGAGGCGATTCCCGACGAGGAGCACGAACAGGTTCTGGACCGGGTCGCCGCGGTCGATGTGGCCAAGGACTCGGGAATGGTGTGTACCCGACTGCCCGGCGGCGGGGCGGGTGGGCGGCGGACCAGCCGGGTGTGGCAGGTACCGGCGACGACCAACGCGGTCAGCGACCTCGCCGCCCAGCTCGTCGACGTCGGGGTCGAGAAGGTGACCGTCGAGTCCACATCGGACTATTGGCGGATCTGGTACTACCTGCTCGAAGCCGCGGGACTGGACGTGCAACTGGTCAATGCCCGCGACGTCAAGAACGTGCCGGGTCGGCCGAAGACGGACAAGCTGGATGCGGTGTGGTTGGCCAAGCTCACCGAGAAGGGCATGCTGCGGCCATCGTTCGTGCCGCCGGCACCGATCCGGGTCCTTCGTGACTACACCCGGATGCGGGTGGACCTGACCCGGGATCGGACCCGGAACTGGCAGCGGCTGGAGAAGCTCCTCGAAGACGCGCTGATCAAGGTCACCTCGGTGGCCAGCAAGCTGCAGACGCTGTCCACGCGGGACATGGTCGAGGCGTTGATCGCCGGGCGACGCGACCCGCAGGAGCTGGCTGGCCTGGCCCGTGGGCGCCTGCGCGGCAAACACCCGGCGTTGGTGGAGGCGTTGACCGGGCGGTTCGACGCCCATCACGGCGAGTTGGCCCGGATCCTGCTCGACCAGATCGACCGCCTCGACACCCAGATCGCCCAGCTCACCGCCCGGATCGGCGAACTGGTCAACGACATCGACCCCGCCCCACCAGCCGCCCCACCGGCGGCACCGCCAGACTCCACCGGTGACCGGTCGCACCCACCCGCAGCCAGCGCAATGCAGCGCCTGGCCGAAATCCCGGGCCTGAGCGACGAGACCGCCCAACTGATCATCGCCGAGATCGGTCTGGACATGACCCGGTTCCCCACCGCCGCGCATCTGGTGTCCTGGGCCCGACTCTGCCCCCGCACCATCCAATCCGGGACAAGCAACACCGCAGGCAAGGCCGGCAAAGGCGACCCATACCTCAAAGGCGTCCTCGGCCTGGCCGCCACCACCGCCGCCCGCAGCGGCGGCACCTTCCTCGCCGAACGCTACCGACGCATCGTCAAACGCCGCGGCAAAGGCAAGGCCCTCGTCGCCGTCGCCCGCTCCATCCTGGTCATCATCTGGCACCTACTCGCCGACCCAACCACCCGCTACCACGACCTCGGCCCCGACTACTACGACCGACGCGTCAACACCGACCGCAAACTCCACAGCCTCGTCCGCCAGCTTGAGGCCCTCGGCCACACCGTCACCCTCAACCCCGCCACCTGACCGCCCAGTCACCAACCGGTCCGGCCACCACCGGCCCGGCAATGCCGCCTGCACAAGAACCGACGTGGTACAGCTCATTTTCCGGTCAGGCCAAAGGGGTTCAGTTGGGCGGCCGGGTGACGCATTGGTCGCTGGAGACGGCGTAGTGGGCCAGGTGCTCAGCCTCGCCTTCGTGGTGCGTGTCCGTCCTTGAGGGGTCATCGGATCGTTGAAGGGGGCAGCCCGGGTACGCCGGGCGTGCCCGGGCCGACCTGCTCCGGGCGGTCGAAGCTCGCAAGAGCTGCGTCGCGATCTGGCACCGATTTTGGCCAGTCCGGCTCGCCGAGAGGCGTGTCGAAGCGGACCGCTCGATACCCGTGCGCGCCGCGCTCACCGATCGGGCGGCTCAGGTTTGTAGGTGTTGTTCCTCGAATCGCTTGACTTCCGCGGCGAGGTCGGCGTCTTCGGGTGCGTTCGCGCCGAAGCCGCCGTGTGGCATGGCTTCGAAGATGTGGAGTTCGACGTCGACACCGGCGGCGAGGAGTTTGCGGTGCATGCGGACCGCGTTGGAAAGGAACAGGTCGCGCGTGCCGGCCTGGAGGAAGGTCGGAGGGAGGCCGGTCAGGTCGCCGAACAGCGGGGAGAGGTAGGGGTGTGCGAGGTCGTGGCCGTTGGCGTAGAGCAGGTTGGTGGTGCTGAGCGGGGGGAGGGTGTCGATTCCGTGGTTGGTCTGGAATGAGTCTCCGGACTCGGTGAGGTCCACCTGCGGGGTCAGCAGGACGAGCGCCGCGGGCATCGCTAGGCCTTCGTCCTTGGCGCGCAGCGCGAGTGCGGCGGCGAGGTTGGCGCCGGCCGACACCCCGCTGATGATGATTCTGGTGGGTGGGTGGTCGGCGAGGGCGTGGCGGTAAACGGCCAGGCAGTCGTCGAGCGCGGCCGGGTAGGGGTGCAAGGGCGGCATCCGGTAGTCGGGCACCCAGGTGCTGGTGTTGCGGTTGGTGGCCTTGCCGGCGGTCATCATCCAGGCGAGATCCCCGCCGCCGGAGAGGAGGGCACCGCCGTGGATCTCGATGACGATGGGCGTCGTGCTGTCGTCGGCGACGTGGGTGGGTCGTAGGAGGTAGGTGGGCACGCCGTCCACGTTGACGGTGGTGCGGGCGAGTTGATCCGCTGGTGGCATCAGCGGGGCGAGCATGTCGCGACCGGGTGCCTCCCGCGATTCGACCCAGTGCAGCCATCCTTGGGTGTCGTCAAGGTCAAGTTGCGGCATCGGGTCCAGCGGCGGCGCCGCGTTGAGGGCCTGCTGGGCCTGCTCGCTGATGCTCGCGGGCGCGGGTGGCCGCGAGCGGGGGGTTGTCGTGGTCGTGTCGGTCACGGGGTGCTCCATCTGCTTCTGGATGGTGTTGGTGTGTGGTGTGGTGTGCCTTTCAATGCCGTGCCGCTACACCGCAATGGTGATCTTGCCGCTGGCGTGATGTTCCAGCATGTGCGTGACTGCCCGCGCCGCTTGGTCGAGCGGGTAGGTCTTGTCGATGACCACCCTGACGTCGCCGGGTTCGAGGAGGCTGCGGAGCGCCTGCAGGTTCGCGCGGTTCACGGCCGGGCTCACGAGCCTCACGGTGGGGGAGCCGAGTCCCATCAGGACGGCCCGCGCCGTTCTGGGCAGGCCGGACAGGAGGCCGCCGGTGTACCCGATGCTGTTCGGGATGAGCACTCCTGCTGGTGCCAGCACTCGCGCGCTGGCCTTTGGCGGGTGGTTCAGTACGTTGTCGAGGACGACGTCGTACCGCTGCCGGCTCTGGGTGAAGTCTTCCGCCGTGTAGTCGACGACGTGGTCCGCACCGAGCGACCGCACCAGTTCGACGTTGCGGGTACCGCACACGCCGGTGACTTCCGCACCCAGCACCTTGGCGATCTGGACCGCCATGGTTCCCACACCGCCCGAGGCGCCGTTGACCAGGACACGCGTGCCGGCGCGCACCTGTGCCACATCCCGCATGGCGACCAGCGCGGCGAGCCCGGTCATCACCGACGCCGCGGCCTCGGTGAACGTGAGCCCGGCGGGTTTCTTGACCAGCTGGGCCGCCGGCACCACCCCGTACTGGGCGAAGGCGCCGGCCCGCGCCCAGGTGGAGCCGAACACCTCGTCGCCAGATGCGAGGTCGGTGACCTGCCGGCCGACGGCCTCCACCACCCCGGCGACGTCGCTGCCTCGGATCGGACGCTTCGGCCGGCGCAGCCCGGAGCTCAGGCGCAGGAGGTACGGCACCCCGGTGACGGTGGCCCAGTCCGGGGTGTTGACACTGGTGGCCCGCATCCGGATCAGGACGTCGCCGGCGCCGATCGACGGCACCGGGATCGCGTCGAGCCTGAGCACGCGCTCTGGCGCTCCGTAGCCGTCCTGGACGACGGCGGGCATGGTCGGCGGACGGGCAGGCATGGTCGCGCTCCTTCCGCGCGGGGCTCCCGCGTCTTGACCACTGTCGACTTGGCGCGGTGGCAGCGTGCCTTCCCGGCTGTATGTCCTCCTGCTGTTCGCCATGATTTGTCCTTCTTCGTAGGCGATGCGACGTGCTACGCTGACTCGTCCTTACGGAGTAAGGGCTGTGCGTACAGTGTAAGGATGGCCCGTACGATGTAAGGGTGTCAAGAGTGTTCTCTTGGCGAACCGGGCCGTGTCGTGGAAGGGCTGGTGATGTGAAGATCTCCGCGCTGGGCAAGACGGGCCCGGAACGCCGCACTCAGCTGACCAGAGAGCGGGTGATGGCAGCCGCCGTCGAACTCGCCGATCGCGACGGCATCGAGTCGATCAGCATGCGCAAGCTGGCGCAGGAGCTGGGTGTCGAGGCAATGTCGCTCTATACGCACGTGCGTAACAAGAACGACCTCCTCGACGGCTTGGCCGATGCCGTGATCGGCCAGATCCCGACGAGTACCGACGGTGTCGACTGGAAGGCATCGCTACGTCAGATGGTGTTCGCGGCGCGCAGCGTCGTCCTGCGCCATCCCTGGGCGCCCCGCGTGGTGCAGGCGCAGACCGCGCCCGGGCCTGCTGCGCTGCACTACATCAACGCGGTGATCGGCATCCTCCGGGAAGGTGGCTTCTCGATCGCACAGACGCACCACGCCCTGCACATCCTCGGCAGCCGCCTACTCGGATTCACCCAGGACCTCTTCGACGATTCCGGCGACCTTGAGCCGGAGGCGGCCGCCAGCCTCGCGAGCGTACTCGGCCAAACCCACCCCTACGCCGTCGAAATGGCCCTGGCGGTCACCCACTCAGGCGCCCTCGGCCCGTGCGACGACGACGCCGAGTTCGGGTTCGCGCTCGAATTCATCCTCGACGGCCTCGCCCGACTCCAGCGCAGCTGACCGGCCCGGGCAGCACCGCAACAACGAACGAGTCACCACGCGATGGCGCCGTCGATGGCGGATGCGGGGGCTGATCAGCGATCCGCTCCGCCCCGCAGGTCGCCACCACTGCGCCTACCGCGAGTAGCGCCACGTCGAGTTGGCGAAACACCGTCCTGTGCTCACTTGCTGTCGCGCGGTGACACGCTCGGCGTGTTCCAGTTCGACGGCGGCCCGATGCGCGCTTTGTTGCGGTCGATGGCGCCGGACAACTTCGAGGACATTTCCGCCGTGGGCGCCCTGTACCGGCCGGGGCCGATGGGTGCCAACGCGCACAACGACTACGCCGACCGTAAGAACAACCGCAAGCCGGTGGCGCCGATCCACCCGGAGCTTGCCGAGGCGTTGGAAGACGTGCTCGGTGACACCTACGGGCTGATCGTGTACCAGGAGCAGGTCATGGCGATCGCGCAGAAGCTGGCCGGCTACACGCTCGGCGCTGCGGACCTGCTGCGCCGGGCGATGGGCAAGAAGAAGAAGAAGAAGGAGATCCTGGACAAGGAGTTCTAGATCCAATGCCGCTCAGTTAGGGCCTGGATCAGGCGTTGTTGATGGGGTGGGGATAGACAGGCAGCGAGGCTCCGATAGACATGACTGTCCTCACAAGACGGTCACGATCCAAGGGAGCCTCGCTGTCCGCGTATTCTGTCACCCGCCGCGTGATCAGGGTCGGTGCGGGTGTGTTCGCCCCAGGGCATCTTGGGGAGTTGACCCAGCATGTGCCCTTCGAGATGGTCGACGCCGCGTTGGCCGAGGCCGGTCCGGGTAAGTCCCGTGTGCGTGACGTACCCGCCCGGGTGGTGGTCTACCTGCTGTTAGCCGGCGCGTTGTTCGCCGATGTGGGCTACCGGCAGGTCTGGGACAAGCTGGTCGCGGCCCTGGACGGTGTGTCGGTGGCGAAACCGAGCTCAGGTGTGCTGGCCCAGGCCCGCCAGCGTATGGGGCCGGGCCCGCTGCGGGCCTTGTTTGACCTGCTGCGGGGACCGGGCCCGGCGCCGCGCACCCGGGGGCGGTGGTGGCGAGGGCTGTTGGTCTGCGCTATCGACGGGACCAGCGCGGCGGTCCCGGCCAGCGATGCCAATTTGGCCGAGTACACCGCCCATCGCTGCAACCATGGCGGGTCGGGCTATCCGAAGCTACGGCTGTTGGTCCTGGTGTGCTGCGGAACCCGGACCGTCATCGACGCGGTCTTCGGGCCGACCACGATAGGTGAGGTGCCCTACGCCAAGCTGCTGGTGGCCAGCCTGCGTTCACCGATGGTGGTGCTGTTGGATCGGGCCTTTGGGGCCGCGGACCTGATCGAGGCGGTCGTGAAGGCCAAGGCGTACCTGGTGGTGCGGGTCAAGGACAACCGGAAGCTGCCGGTAATTCGGCGACTGCCGGACGGCTCGTACCTGTCGGTGATCGGCCCACTGTGCGGCGCTGATCCTCGCCGCGACTTTCCCCACCGATCGAGTCGATGGGCGGGTCGACCCGTCGTCGTTGTCGTCGACTGGCACGATCCACCTGGCAGCCGCCGCTGCCGGCTTTGTCAGCGTGGTGGCGGGCATGCTGGTCCCCACCCGCGCGTTCGCCGGACAGCCGGATTGGCGCGGACTGACCGTGTACTCCGGCCTGCTCGCGGCGGCCGCGCTGTCGTTGCTTCTCGGCCAGACCCAAGGGCCGCTAACAGGCCTGATGCAACGGCTGCTGGTAACCGTGATCACTGCATGGGTCATCATGGTCGCGGCTCGTGCCTGGCGGCTCGGCGCCGCAGACCGCCGTGGCGCGGATCGCGGGGCATCGGCTGCCGGCTAGGTGTGCAAACATTGTCAGATGGCAACGTCCACCTCGCGCGGGCGTCCGGCGGCCCCGGAAACCGCCGCGCTCGTTGACGGCTTCCTCGGCGCCAGCCGGGCCCTTGTCGCGCTGTCAGCGCGTTCCCTAGCCCAAGTGGATGCCGAGGTGACGCTCGTACAGTACCGGGCGCTGGTGGTGCTCGCCTCCCGCGGCCCGCAGCGGACAACAGACCTGGCCGCCGAGCTGGAGGTCGCCCCTTCTACCGCGACGCGGATGTCCGACCGCCTGGTGCGCAAAGGGTTGGCCGAGCGGTTTCGCCGCGGTGACGACCGCCGCGCGGCCTGGGTCATGCTGACCCCGGCCGGACGGGACCTGGTCGGGGCGGTGATGCGCCACCGCCGGCGCGCGATCGCCAAGCTGGTGCGCGGCCTCGAGGTCGAGGATCCACAGGGCCTCGCCGCCGCGTTGGAGGAGTTTGTGGAGGTGGCCGGTGAGGTCTCGGAACAGCTGTGGTGGCGCCAGTGGCGCACGTCCACGACGCGGCCTGCGGATACCGTGCCAGCCTGACCCGCCGCCCACGACGGTCAGACGCTGAACACGATCCGCCCAACGGCTTGCCTCCGGTCAGATACCGGATGGCCGCCGACGCGTCGGCGAGGTCGAACATCCGGGCGATTACGGGGTCAGCGGTCCCGCTTCAAGGTGGGCCCGTAGCGCGTCCAGCACCTCGTGTTTGGTCACCCGGGCCGAGGAGCCGTGCCGGCGCAGCTGGGGTGCGAAAAGCGGCTACCCGCCAAGTGCGCGAACCGGGCGAAGGCGGCGCCGTTGCGCAACGAGTATCCACGAAGCGTCTCCCCGAATACGTCGTCGCCGGGCTGAAAGCTGGTGACCGCGCGACCGATCGCCCTTGACGGTCCGGCGATGTCCGTGCCGGGATGCGGCACGTGGGACGCCGTAGGCCGGAAACCCTATCAGGCGCAGCCCGAACGGCCGGCCGGTCACGACGCGCCACACGTCCAGATGCGGGTACGTCGTGTGAACCCCGACCAGCACCTCGTCGGCTCCCACCGCAGGCCGTTCGACCTCAGCCAGGCGCACCGGTCGGCCGGACCGTAACCGTCCTGAACGATCGCACGTAGGCGCTCTATCGGCCCATCCTGCCGGCTGGTACCAAGCGAACTGTCACAGGAGCGTGGCAATCCTGATCGGTGATCGCCGCAAACAGCGGCAAGCGTGGACCGCGTCAGTGATCTACCGGAGGTATGCACCCTCCCGATCTGGACGGAGATGTGATGACTCTCGTAATTACCACTCACCGTGTGCCCGAGCGGTCGATGACGATCGCGATCGAGCCGCACGGCGGCATCCGGTCAGAGAACGCCCAGATGCTGCACGACCGGGTCGTCGCAGTGCTGGCGGCCACCCGACCACAACGCATCGTGGTGGACCTCAGCGCGGTGCCATCCATCGATGAAGCCGGCATCAACGCCTTGCGGGCAGGGCAGGACGCAGCCTCCGCTCAGGGGGCGAGGTTGGTGGTGGCCGAGGCGGACCCGCGGGTACGTGAGCTGCTTCGACGTCACGGACTCACCCAGGTGCTCGACGGGGCAGTCGCGGCGTAGTCCGGCTACCACCGCACAGCATGCACCTGTGCAAAGATTGTCGCGATGAACGCGGTGCGGCGGTTGCCGGCATGAGTATGCGGCCGAGGCCGAGCCCGGGGCAGCCGGGGTACGTCGTCCTCGTGTGCGACCGGTGCGCGGTCGAGTTCGGCTCGGTTGTGCACCTGCGGGACTGGTACGTGCTGTGGCCGGTGGCCGTCCGGGCCGATTGGACCGGTGAGCCGAAGCCGTTCGGCACGCATTTATGCGGCACGTGCGGCGGGCAGGCCGCGCCGGACGGGTTGCCGCCGTAGCTGGTTGTCATGGGACTGTCATGGTTCCGCGAAGCTGCCTCCACATGGCCCCACCAGTCTGGATTTCATACCGGCCGACGCGAGGAGAGTGCGGCGTGAGTGCGGTTGCGCAGCCAGTTGCCGGACCGGTGTCGGTGCCGGTGCTGGAGATCTACCTGACCGACCGCCTCGATCGCGCCAGTTTGGCGCCGGTGCAGGCGGCACTGGACACGGCCGTGCGGCTGCGCCCCGACCGGCTGGTCGTGGACATGGCCGGATGCGTCGGGATCGACGCGGCCGGCGTCGCTCTGCTCCTCGATGTGCACCGGCAGCTGCTGCGGGTCGGTGCGGGCCTGACGCTTCGCGCGCCGTCACCGCGCCTGCGGCGGATCCTGCGGATCTCCCGGGTGGAGCAGGTGCTGCACATGGTTCCCGAGGAGGTGCCGCTCTCCGGGCGTACCACGATCGGGAGCGCGCCGTGCTGACACCGTGGCCCATGCCCGACGACCGATCCGGGCAGCCGGCTCGCCGCCCGGCGCCGCGCGCGGATGGGGACAAGATGCTGGCCGACAGGGTGGTGACGCGGCTGGTCGACGACGAGCGGACGCGGCTGCAGAATATCGCGGTCGAGGTGCAGAACGGCGTCGCCATCCTCACCGGCCCGGTTGACACCCCGGAGCTCATGTTCGTCGCCGGAGGCCTGGCCTGGCACACACCGGGCATCCGCGACGTATGCAACGCCCTTGAACCGTCCGATGGGGACGATCTGACCAGCATCTGACCCGACCCTGCGGGTAGAAATTGATGCTGGTGTCAGGAGGAACCGTGAAAGCGATCATTTGTGGTGCGGGTATAGCTGGGCTCACGTTGGCCTGGTGGCTGGAGCGGGACGGCTGGGATGTGGTTCTGGTCGAGCGGGAAGACGGTCCGCGGGCCGGTGGATACATGATTGACTTCTTCGGCTCGGGCTATGACGTGGCCGAGATGATGGGGCTGCTGCCCGAGCTGAAGGAAGCCCATACTAGGGTCGCCGAGCTGTCCTATGTAGACCAGAATGAGCGGAGCGAGGGCGAGATAGCGTACTCGCGGGTGGCTTCGGTCTTCGACGGACGGATCCTGTCGTTCATGCGCGGTGATCTGGAGCGGGCCCTGCTCGACGCGGTGAAGGGCCGCGTCCTCATCAGGTACGGCACGAGCGTCGAGCAGGTCAGCGATGGCATCGGCGTCATGGTCACGTTGACCGACAGCGGCGTGGAGCGGGCTGACCTACTAGTGGGCGCGGATGGCGTACATTCGCGGATCCGTGAGTTGGTCTTCGGGTCGCAGGAGCGCTTTCTGCGCTACCTGGGCTACCACGCAGCATCCTTCGTCCTGCGCGACGACGATCTTGGCCGTCGGGTCGGAGATCGTTTCGTGATGGTTGGTGTGCCTGGCCG
>Ga0272482_10000060_pt1 | contig 34956 bp, 29 predicted proteins | sample RVTome_8_FD_192427 | JGI IMG/M metagenome (GOLD analysis project Ga0272482, IMG submission 192427) | Soil microbial communities from uranium-contaminated site in the Upper Colorado River Basin, Wyoming, United States - RVT160D0 (version 2) ...
TGGCCCGACGTCGCGACCGTCGCCGATCACGTCGGTGTCGGGCACCTCGTCGTGACGCGCCACGCTCTGGTCCGCGAGGTGCTGGCCGACCAGGAGACCTACCGCCCGGACAACGCGCTCGACGCGATGACCCCGATGCCCGTCGCCGCCCTGCGGGTGCTCACCCACCATGGCTTCCGCCTCCCGCCGACCCTGGCCAACAACGGGCACCCCAGCCACCCCGCGATCCGGGCGATCGTCGCCGAGGCGTTGCACCCCCGGCGGGTGGAGGAGCAGCGGCCATGGCTGACCGCGGTCGTGCGGGAGCGGGTCGGGCGGCTGGCGGCCGATCTCGACGCCGGGCTGCCCGTCGACCTGTACGCGGACCTCGCCGCCGACCTGCCCCTGCTGGTGCTCGCCCGCCTTGTCGCGCTCCCCGATGCCGAGGCCGCGGTGGTCAAGGAGTTCACCCGGGCGGCGCTGGAGCTCTTCTGGGCGCCGGTGGCGCTCGACCGCCAGCTCGCCCTGGCCGAGATCGTGGGGCGGTTTCACGGGGTGCTGCGGGAGTTCGCGGTGGATGGGCCGGGGCTGGCGGCCGACCTGCGGGCGCACGCGGAGAGCCTCGACGTCGTGGTGGGCGCGCTCTTCTTCCTGCTGGTGGCGGGGCAGGAGACGACCTCGCAGTTCCTCACGCTGCTGCTGCACCGGCTGGCCGGCGAGCCGGCGGTGCTCGACGGGCTGCGCGCCGGTAGCGTCGCCGTGGACGACGTCGTGGAAGAGGGCCTGCGCCTGGTGCCGCCGATCGTCACCTGGCGGCGGGTGGCATCCCGCGACACTGTGCTCGGCGGCACACCGGTCGCGCGCGGCACGAGTGTGGTGCTGTGGCTCGCGCGGGCCGGGCGCGACGGGGCGGTCGTGCCGAATCCGGACGACTTCCGCCCGGGTCAGCGCGGATCGCGGCGGCATCTGGCCTTCGGCGCCGGCGCCCACCGCTGCGTAGGCGCCCAGCTCACCCGCATGGAAGCCGCGGTGGTGGTCGCCGAGACAGCGCCGCTGCTGGGCAACACCACAGTCCAAAGGCCCCCGTGGTGCCCCGACAACCTGTCATTCCGGATGCCCGACGCGTTCGTCATCCGCCGGCGGGGCTAGGAGGCGTCCTCGGCCCAGATGCGCCAGTCGTCCAGCACGCCGTAGAGGGGTGGGGTCAGCCAGCCTGGGGCGCTGCGCTGGAAGACCCCGGGCTCCATCGCGCCGGCGCCGTCGGGGAGCGCGCCCACCAGGTTGGGGAGCAGCTCGGCCAGGTTTTCCCAGTGCACCAGCTCCGGCTCCGCGGGCCACGCGCCCAGCACCACGCCGGGCGAGACGCCGCGGCGGTCGAGTGCCTCCAGCGTGAGCGCGGTGTGGTTGAGCGTGCCGAGGCCGGCGCGGCTGACCACCACGGCCCGGGCGTCGAGCGAGACCGCCAGGTCGGCGATGGTCCACGGCTCGCCGGACGGGCGCAGGCCGATCGGCACCAGCAGCCCGCCGGCCCCCTCGACCAGCACGAGGTCGTGCTTTTCGGCCTCGGCGCGGACCTCGTCGACCACCGTGTACAGCTCCAGCGGCGCCAGCTCCGCCACCCGGGCGGCGGCGAGCGGGGCCAGCGGATCGGGGTACGACGCGAGCGTGCGCGCGGTCGCCGGACTGGCGAGGTGGTTGATGACGTCCACATCGGAGGGTGCGCCCGCCGAGGTACCCGTCTGGCCGGGCTTGACCACCGCGACCCGCAGCCCGGCGGCTTGAGCGGCCGCCGTGATGGCGGCGGTCACCACGGTCTTGCCGACATCGGTATCGGTGCCGGTCACCACGACCGGTCCGCGCCAACCATCGCTCATGGTGCGCACTCCACGATCACGTCGAGGGCCCGGTCGAAGTCGGCCCGCGGCACGCCGACGTTGACCGTCAACCGCAGCCGGGCCCGACTGTCCGGAGTGGAAGGTGGACGGAAGCAGCCTACGGCCACGCCACGGTCGCGGCAGTCCGCGGCCCACGCCACCGCGGTCTCCGGGCCGGGCGCCGTCACCGACACCACTCCCCCGGCCGGCTCGCTTACCTCGAGACCGGCGGCGCGCAGGCGGTGTACCAGTGTGGCGGCGCGGTCGGCGAGCTCCGCGCGGCGGCCGTCGGAGCGGCGGGCCACCTCGACCGCGGCGAGCGCGCCGGCGGCGACGGCCGGCGGTGGCGCGGTGTCGAAAATGAACGTCCGCCCTGTGTCGACCAGGTGCCGCATCAGCGGCGCGGGGCCGGCGATGATGCCCCCGGCCGCGCCGAGCGACTTGGAGAGCGTGGCGGTGACCACGACGTCGGGCTCGCCGGCCAGGCCCGCGGCCGCGACCCCGCCCGCGCCGGCCGGGCCGATCACGCCGAGCGCGTGCGCGTCGTCGACCAGCAGCAGCGCGCCGTGGCGGCGGGCCGCCGCGTGCAGGTCGGCGAGGGGGGCGAGGTCGCCGTCGACCGAGAAGATCGACTCGGTCACCACCACCGCCGGCCGCCTGGGCGCCGCGGCCAGGGCCGCCTCGACCGCCGCGGCGTCACCGTGCGGGGTGACGACCACCTCCGCGCCGGAGACCCGGCACCCGTCGATCAGCGAGGCGTGGTTGTGGGCGTCCGAGACGAGGAGGGTACGCGGCAGGGTCAGCGCCCGCACCGCACCGAGGTTGGCCAGGTAGCCGGAGGAGTAGACGAGGGCGGCCTCGGTGCCGAGCCAGCCGGCGAGGCGCTCCTCAAGCTGGTGGTGGGCGTCGGTGGAGCCGCGGACGAGGCGGGAGCCGGTGGCGCCGAGCCCGTACGCGCCGAGCGCCACCCGGGCCGCCTCGATCACGTCCGGGTGGGTGGCGAGCCCGAGGTAGTCGTTGCCGGCGAGGTCGACGACACCGTCGCCCGGCCCCCGCTGTCTCAGCTGCCGGGAGAGCCCCGCCTTGGCACGCAGCTCGGCCTTGCGATCGAGTCGCTCCAGCCACTCACTCATGATTCACCTCGACATCCCCCTTGTAAGGTACGACCATGCCAGAGATCCTCGACCTCGCCCGTACCCAGGTGCTCGAACGCGGCGTCGGCCTCGACGAAGCCGGCGTGTTGGCCGTGCTGCGGCTGCCCGACGAGCACGTGCCGGACGTGTTGCAGCTCGCCCACGAGACGCGGATGCGCTGGTGTGGCCCCGAGGTCGAGGTCGAGGGCATCGTCTCGCTGAAGACCGGCGGCTGTCCCGAAGACTGCCACTTCTGCTCCCAGTCCGGCCTCTTCACCTCGCCGGTCCGCTCCGTGTGGCTGGACATCCCCTCGCTGGTGGAGGCGGCCAAGCAGACCGCGGCGACGGGCGCGACCGAGTTCTGCATCGTGGCCGCCGTGCGCGGGCCGGACGAGCGGCTCATGAAGCAGATGCGCGAGGGCGTCGCGGCCATCCGGGCCGAGGTCGACATCCAGGTCGCCGCCTCGCTGGGCATGCTCAGCCAGGCCCAGGTGGACGAGCTGGTCGAGATCGGCGTGCACCGGTACAACCACAATCTGGAAACCTGCCGCTCGTACTTCCCGAACGTCGTATCCACCCACTCGTGGGAGGAGCGCTGGGAAACCCTGCGCATGGTCCGCGACTCGGGTATGGAGGTGTGCTGCGGCGGCATCCTGGGGCTCGGCGAGACGGTGGAGCAGCGGGCGGAGTTCGCCGTGCAGCTGGCCGAGCTCGACCCGCACGAGGTGCCGCTCAACTTCCTCAACCCACGCCCGGGCACGCCGCTCGGCGACCGTCCGGTGGTGGAGGGCAAGGACGCGCTGCGGGCGATCGCCGCGTTCCGGCTCGCCATGCCGCGGACCATTTTGCGGTACGCGGGGGGCCGCGAGATCACGCTCGGCGACCTGGGTACGCGCGAGGGCCTGCTGGGCGGCATCAACGCGGTGATCGTCGGCAACTACCTGACCACGCTCGGCCGGCCGGCCAGCGCTGACCTGGAGCTGCTCGACGACCTGAAGATGCCGGTCAAGGCCCTCTCGGCGACGCTGTGAGCAGCACGGTGGCGGTCTGGTGCGACCGGTGCGGCGAGCGGGCGGCCGAGGGCGACCACGCCGCCTGCGCGGCCGCGCGGCTTCTGGAGCCGCCGCGCTACTGCACGGGCTGCCGCCGCCGCATGAAGGTGCAGGTGCTGCCGTCGGGCTGGTCGGCCACCTGCGTCGAGCACGGCACGGTGCGTTCGGGGTAGGGCGCAAGCCAGCTTGCGCCCTACCCCACCGGACGCCGTCTGGGTACGGCGCGACCGGTAGGAATGTGGAATTTGGCGAACAGGCGGGCGATCCATGCCGCCACTACCGCGCCAGCGGGGCGGTAGTGGCGACCCCCGTCATGGCTCGGACGGTTCCCGGTCCAAGTGTGGATCGGCCTCCGCGCGGATCGCGAGGCAGTCCGCGGACATCGTGTCGACCATCGTGCCGGTGCCGTCCGAGGGCCGGTAGCGCACCAGGGCCGCCCACTCGGAGGCGCCTTCGACCACGCCCGCGCGGCGGGTGCCGGCGCGGTGCACCCACACCGGGTCGCCCGGCCGGTACGGCACGGCCGGTGCCGACGCGGTGAGGCCCATGGGGGCCGTGGAGGTGGCGCTGGGCTCGTAGGTCACCGCGCGGCCGCCGCTCTCGGTGGCCACGACCCAGGTGATGCCGGCCTTGCCGGTGGTGCGCGCGTGCCGCTTGGCCCGAAACATCGCCTGGTCCGCACGGCGGAGCAGGTCGGGAAGGTCGGCCTGGCGCTCGGCCGGGACGACGCCGATGGAGGCGGTCACCGTCAGCCGGCGGCCGGCGATGTCCATCGGGGGCGCGATCGCCGCGCTGAGCGAGGCGGCGACCTCGTGCCACCACGACTCGGGGGCGTCCGGGTGCGGCGCGCTCGGCAGCGCGGCGAACTCGTCGCCGCCGAACCGGGCCACCAGGTGGTCACCGAGGCACGCGGCCATACGCCGGGCGATCACGCAGAGGACCTGGTCGCCGGCATCGTGCCCGTACGTGTCGTTGATGGGCTTGAAGCCGTTGAGGTCGAGGATCAGGACGGCTGACGAGCGCGCGTCGCCGCGCAGCAGCGTCGGGGCGATCGCGTGGAAGTGGCGGCGGTTGGCGAGCCCGGTGAGGGCGTCGTGACCGGCCATCCAGCGGAGCGTCACGCGCTCCTGCTCCAGCCGCTGCACATGCGCTTCGAGCTGGTCGATCCGGGCTTGGAGGCGAGCGGCGTCGGCCTCGGTCCGCAGCTGTCCGGCACTCGGCGGCGCGCCGCCCGTGCCGGCGGCGGCGGCGGGATCGAGGATCCGCATCGGCCATCCTCTCAGACTGCGGCGGGCCAACTGGTAGCCGTCGAGTCGGTCTGTGACGACGAGGGTTCGCCTCGTGGCACAAACGAATCATGACAGTTAGCCGACGCACGTGCAAGATTTCACCTGGATAACTGTCACGACGACATCGTGCATCGGAACCAGTTTCGGCTACTCTAGGTGCGTGCCACTTTCGTGGTGAAAGAATGATCCGTGCGTGCGAAACGACGGTTCTGCCTGTCACGCGGGCATCAGGTGGCACACCGGCCACCGGCCCGGGGGTCATGTCGGTTACCCACAGCAAGCACTCCAGCGCGAGGGAGTACTGATGAGTAGCGAAACCGGCTGGATCATGTCCAGCAGGTCGACCGGCAACGGCGGCAGCTGTGTCGAGGCGCGGCGCCACGAGGGCCTCATCGAGGTCCGCAACAGCAAGGCACGCGAAGCGGGCACCGTGGTGTTCACCACCGAGGAGTGGGACTCGTTCCTGTTCGGTGCCAAGCGCGGGGAGTTCGACCAACTGCTGGCCGACTGACGGCAGCGGACCCCCAAGAAAAAGATCGCCGGCCCCGCGGGGCCGGCGATCATGCTATGTGGACGATGAGCTCAGACGAGGCGCCCGACGCCGACGTGGAAGCTCGACATCTGCGGGTTGTCCTTGAACTCGTCGACCATGTCCGGCTCCGGCCGCCACTGGTTGAGCCAGGTGAGACCGGGCTCGATCAGCTCGAACCCGTCGAAGAACCGGATGACGTCGCTCTTGGTGCGGGGCGTCAGCGGCGTCGAGGTCTGGCGCCGGTAGACGTCCTGGGTGCGCTTGAGCAGCTGCGGGTCGAACACCAGCTCGTCGACGGTGGCGTGCGCGAGCACGAGGTAGCTGCCCGGCGCGAGCGCGGAGCGCAGCTTGCCCACGATGCCCCACGCCTCCTCGTTGTCCTCGACGAAGTGCAGGACGGCGACCATCAGCAGCCCGACCGGCTGGCTGAAGTCGATGACCTTGCGCACCTGCGGGTTGTCGAGGATGGCCTGCGGCTCGCGCACGTCGGCGCGGATGGCGGTCGCGTACGGGTTGCCCGCGAGCAGCTCCAGGCTCTCCGACACGGCCTCGGGGTCGATGTCCACATAGACCACTCGGGCGTCCGGGATCTGTGCCTGCGCGACCTCGTGGACGTTGCCCTCCGTGGGGATGCCCGAGCCGAGGTCCAGGTACTGGCGCACGCCGAGAGAGGCGAGGTGGCTGACCGCCCGGCCGAGGTATGCCCGGTTGTAGCGGGCGATCGTGCGGATCAGCGGTGACCGCTCGATCACCGCCCGCGCCGCCTCCTGGTCAGCCGGGAAGTTGTGGATCCCGCCCAGGTAGTAGTCGTACATCCGAGCCGCCGTTGCCGGCTTCTGATGTGCGCCCTGTGCGCCGTTACCCACCCGCGTCACGCCCTTCCCCAGGCTTTCACCGGTACTCGCTCACTGGTACGGAATCCTTGCTGATCAGGTCGAAAATCCGCCGATATTCGTCGACCTCACCCTGCTCTTCCAGGTAGAGCGCGCCCACATGGGACTCCAGGTAGACCACGTCCGGGTCATCCGGGTCGTCGAACTCCAGGATCCGGAAGGCGCCGGCCATCGCGGCGTGCGCGCCGACCGAGAAGGGCAGCACCCGGATGTCGATGGCGTCCTCCTGGGACAGTCGGCCCAGGTGCTCGATCTGCGCCTTCAGCACCTGCTCACCGCCGACCGGCCGGGTCAGCGCACCCTCGCCGAGCACCGTCACCAGGCGGAGCGGGGGGTTGCGGGAGAACAAGCTCTTCTGCCGCTGCATGCGCAGCTTGATGTGGCGCTCGGCGGCCTCCGCGTCGACCGGCTGCTCGGCGCCGAAGACCGCCTGGGCGTACTCCGCGGTCTGCAGCTCGCCGGGGACGACCTCGCCGTCGTACCCGAACAGGCGGGACGCCGACGCCTCGAGGCCGACGTAGAGCTTGAACCACTCGGGGATCACCGGGCTGGCGTCCCACCACTCCTGCTGGGACGTGCCGAGTGCGAGCTCGGCGAGCGCGTCGGTGATGCTCTGGTCAGCGCCGTACAGCCAGCAGAGCGCGCGCACGTTGGCCGCGGTAACCGGCACCTTCCCCGTCTCGATGCGATGCAGCGTCGGCTCCGAAATGCCGAGCCGCGCCTCCGCCACCTCTCGACGGCTCATCCCGGATGCGGTCCGTAATCGCGTCAACCGCCGCCCCAACGTTCGTCGCACGACGCGTTGGCCTGTGACCGGCACTCCCCACCTCCGCCCCGCCAACCCCGTGTGGACGATGACGCCGAATACCGTACCTGCAACGCCGAGTTGCCAACAGGCGACCCGGCGTCGCGATTCAAACAGAAGATGTTGTGGCCGCGTAACACAGGTCTGACGAATCGTGATAGTCCCCCCACTAGGTGGGAATTCGCACACAAGGTGCGGGGGCGCGCCGTGGCGCGCCCCCGCGAAATGAGCTCCCCTACGCCGCCACGGTGCAGGCGGCGCCATTGACGGTGAAGGCCGTCGGGCGGGGGTTGGTGCCGGTGTGTGAGGCGTTGAAGCCTACGGAGAGTTGCCCTCCGGCGGGCACCGCGCCGTTCCAGGCCTCGTTGGCGCCGGTGACCGCGGCGCCACTCTGCGTCCAACGCGCGCCCCAGCCCTGCGTGACGCGCTGCCCGCCGGAGAAGGTGAACGCGACCGTCCACGACGACCACGCGGCCGTACCGGTGTTGCGAATCGTCAGGCTGCCGGTGAAGCCGGTCGACCAGTCATTGGTGCTGTAGGAGACCGAGCACGGCCCGGACGGCGCCGGCGTCGTGGGCACGGGCGTGGTCGGCGCCGGCGTGGTGGGTGCCGGGGTGGTGGGCACCGGCGTGGTCGGCGCGGGCGTGGTGGGCACCGGGGTCGTCGGGCCGGGCGTGACGTTGCCCGGCGGGTCGCCCCAGAGCTTCACGCCGTTCTCGTAGAGCGGCACGGCCCGGTTCGGGCCGGTCGCGGTCTGGTACGAGGGGTCGTTGGCCGGGTTCCAGGTGCCGCCCTCGGGCACCCCGATCTTGAACTGCACCTCCATCCGGTGCTGCGACTGCCCGGCGGGCGCGATCGTGTACCCCGTGCAGTCGATCTCCACGTACCAGATGTCGCCGCTGTGCTGGCGGGCCGTGGTGGGCGAGGGGCAGCCCTGGGTGTACCCGCTGGTCACGACCGGCGCGGCGGTGCCCTCACGGGTGAAGTAGTAGCGGAACACCGAGCGCGTGAGCGCCCGCGCCGGGTACGCCGACTTGTTGTACAAGATGGCCTTGATGCCGGTGGCCCGCGGCTCGTTCTGCATCACCGTGGTCTCGACCGTGAACTGGTCGATGTCCGGCGTCTCGGGCTGCGGGAAGTTGGCCAGCGGTGTGCCGCCGTACTCCTGGTAGAGCCGGACCAGCGCGGAGGTGAAGCCGGCGTTGTAGTCGGTGGCCACCTCGTTCATCACGTAGTCGCTGCGCTCGTCCTTGTACGCGTCGTCCGGCGAGGACGGGCCGCCGACCAACGCTCCATAGAGGACATGCCGGGTGGCGGTGGGCACGGTCATGTTGTCCCACCACGATCCGTGCGCCGTGCGGTGGTGCGGGTTCTTCGGGGAGTTGCTGCCGAAGCCGATGACGTAGCTGGAGTTGCGCGGGTTGGCGCCGAGCGCGTAGTCGACCTGCTTGACCGCGAAGTCGTGGTAGCGCGTCTTACGCGTGGTGTCCGTGGTCTTGTCGCTGTAGACCAAGGCGGCGAAGGCGGTGTTGGACGCGTACCGCAGCGCTCCCCAACTGTCGACGACCACCATGCCGCCGGGCGAGGTGCGCACCTTCTCGCCGTTGACCCCGACGGTGAAGTAGTCGAGCCAGCGGTTGGCGTCGTCGACGTACTTCTGCTTGCCGGTGAGGTTGGCCAGCAGCACGTAGTTACCGAACTGCTTGTTGTCCCACGCGATGGTCCACTTGTACATCTTCGTGGTGGACTGGTTTTCGTTGCCCTGCGCGTCGTAGCCGGCCTCGGCCTTGGCCAGGTAGGCGGCGTCGCCGGTGGCGCGGTAGAGCCAGATCGCGCCCCAGACCAGCTCGTCGGCGTACCCGCTCCAGGACTTGTAGAAGCTGGTGACGTCGGTGATGCACTCGTGGTACATCCGCTTCACGTTCTCGGCGAAAGTGTAGAGCTGGCGCGCGTGGGTCAGCAGCGTGTTCGCGTACGCGGCGTCCGTGGGGCGGAAGACCATCGAGGACGCGGCCATCGCGGCCGCCGTCTCACCGGCCAGGTCCGCGCCGCCACAGCTGGCGTCGATTTTGTACGCGGGGCGCGCCATCGGCAGCACCTCGGCCGGCCCCCACCACTTGTGGTCGTCGTCGCCCTTGCCCACCTGTCCATAGAGGACGTTGGCCGAGGGGTGCGCCTTGATGAAGTAGTCGTTGGGCACGCGGAGGTTGTTGAGCAGGTGGGTGAGCTGGCCCGAGGCGGCGTACGCGTCCCGGTACTCCACCGCGCCCCAGGCGAGCATCGTCGTGGTGAAGGCCATCGGGAAGCCGAACTTCACGTGGTCGCCGGCGTCGAACCAGCCGCCCGTCAGGTCGAGCCCGACGTCTGAGCCGTCGCTCAGCGCCGAGTCGCCGCGCCAGGAGACCCTGTTCCACGCCGGCTTGCGGCCGGCGACCTGGGCCTCGTAGAAGAAGAGGGATTTCTGGAGAGCTTCGCCGTAGTTGTAGGCACCGGCCGCCTCCGACCGTGGCGCCGCCCAGATCGCGGCGGCGACCGCGACCAGGATGGCTGATGCCACGGCACCCGCGCGGCGATACCAGATGATCCTGCCAGACACTAGAATCGCTCCTGTCCGTGTTTCCAGGCTCCGGCCCTCACCTCGCCACCGCGCGGGGCGAAGACCGGAGTCTGCTGTGGAGCCGCGCGCGACTACGCGTAGTGAGGACATCGAGGGGCGGATGTGGGCGCATCCGCCCCTCACCTCGTTCCGGGAGAGCCGCGAACGGGTGGGTGGGCCTGGGAGATGGGAGCGCTCCCATATATAGCCACCTATGTTCCCACATTGTTTCGCCATTGTGAAGGGACCCAAGGCGTGCAACGCCACGGGATGGACGAACGTCAAGGCATCGATTTCCATCCACACCCTCCGGCAACCGGAAAGCCGGGCCGAGGAGGCAGTGACGACTCTGCGCCTGGCCCCTTGCACCGCGGTCGCCGCGGCACCCGAGGCATTCGGCGGCACTACCGGCGGTGACCGATCCCGGGGGCAGCGCGAGAACGGCCCGGTCCCGCACCGGGACCGGGCCGTCGTCTCAGCTCCCGCCGCCGCCGATCACGTCGCGGCGCGGGTCCTCGGGTGGTCGTCCACCGGGGTGGGGACCAGCGGCACCGTCACGGTCACCACGACGTCGTCGCGCTCGGGGGCCGGGCCGGAGCGGCCCAGGCGGCGGAGCGTGGCCAGCATGGCGGTGTTGTCGGCGTGGGTGTGCGCGACCAGCGCCGCGTGGCCGGCGCGCTCGCCGTGGGCGACCAGCCGGCGCAGCAGGGCGGTGCCGATGCCGCGACGCTGCCAGGCGTCCTCGACCAGCAGTGCCACCTGGGCGATCGCGCCCTCGGCGACCAGCGTGGCCATCGCCACCACGCGGTCGTCGGCGGCCAGCGCCACCAGCGTCACGCCACGGTCGGAGTCGAGCATGCGCTCGATGCGGGCGGCGCGTGGGACGGAGGAGCCGGTCAGGTAGCGGCGGTAGCGGGTCAGTGGCGTGCAGCGGTCGTGCATGGCGGTGACGGCGGCCAGGTCGTCGCGGACCGCCGGGCGGACCCGGATCTCGGCGCCGTCGGGCAGCACCAGCGTCACCTGGTCGGCGGCCTGGCGCACGACGGTGGCCGCCAGGTCGACCAGGGCCTGGGCCCGGGCGTACTCCGCCGGGGTGAACGTGGGCGCGGGGCGGCTGATCTCGTAGGTGCCGCCGGTCGGGTCGACCAGGCGCATGCCGCCGCGGTTGGCGCCGTAGCGGTCCTGCCCGGGTGCCGGCCGCCAGATCACCGCGTCGGCGCCGAGCAGGGCGGAGAGGGCGTCCCCGAGTGAGTCGGGGTCGCGCACGAGCCGGCTCGCCAGCGTCAGCGTCCGGGTCGGCCAATCGGCCAGCTCGCGGGCCTCGGTGCGGGTGACCCAGGCGTCCCGGCCACGGCCCTTCTCGACGGCGGCGAGCAGGTCCTCCTCGCTCATCGCGTCGGGCGCGTCGACCAGGAAGTCGTCGACCGCACCCGCCTCGGTCGTGTGCACCTGCACCGCCAGGATGTTGACCGACTTGAGCGCCAGGCTGGCGGTCAGCACGGCCAGATAGCCGGGACGGTCCGCCACCGTCGCCCTGATTCGCCACAGACCCATCGCGAACCCCTCTCAGTCCCCCACGTACAAGACTGCACGGCCGCTGTTTCTCTGACGTTACTCAACCGTGATCATTCATGATCGAGAAACGGCGGATGGCGCGGTGACCAGGTCGAGCCGGTCGCCCAGGATCACCGCCGCGGCCCGCACGAGCTGCGCGATCCGGTCGACCTCGGTCACGTGGAACCCGGCCGCGGGCAGCCCCTCGGCGTCGCTGCGGGCCACCATCAGCACCAGGCCGGCGCGGCCGAACGGGGCCACCGCGTAGCGGGTCTGGTCGGCACCGGTCAGCGCCCGCGCGCGCAGCGGGGTCACCTCGGGGAGCAGCAGCGGCTCGGGAGCGCGCCAGCTGGAGTAGGCCACCGCGGGCTCTCCCCCGGCGAGGCCCGGCTGCGGCGCGGACCCGCTGCGGGCGGCCCAGTCGGCCGGCACCACCGCCGCCGCCGCCCAGTCGGCGGCGAGCAGCCCCGGCACCGCGTCGACGAGCGTGCCGAGCCCGTCCGCCGGGTTGGCCGCGACCTGGGCGAGAAGCTCCGCGTCGTGCCCGCCGGAGACCGGCGCGCCGATGGCCCGCCACACGCCGTCGACCTGTACACCCGGGATGGCGGCGAGGCCGGCCCGCAGCCGCTCGACCCGGGAGGCACCCGGCCACACGACGGTGAAGTCGTCGACGGCCCGACCGCCCAGCCGCTCCAGGACCACCACCTGCACGATGTCGGCACCGGCGACGCCAAGAGTCCGCGCCACCTGCCCCAACGCGCCAGGCCGGTCCGGCAGGGTCACCCGAACCCGCAACAACATGACAAGCCTCCCGTCGGCAGGCCAGCGCTACCGCGCTGACAGCCTCCAGGGTGCCTGATGACCATTTCGTCCCTGTTGCTGCGCCATGTCTCCCGGGGGAAAACCCTCCGTTAACCCCGGCGGAAGCGCTCCGTCAGGCGGAGGCGCGCTGCACCATATGGGTGTTGAGCAGCACGTACGGCTCTTCGAGCTCATCGCGTCGGATCAGCGACATCAAAAGGTGCGCCATGTGCTGACCCATCTCCTCGACGGGCTGGTAGACGGTGGTGAGCGGCGGGTCGGCCTGGCGCGCGATCTCCGCGTCTTCGAAGCCGACGACCGCCACGTCTTCGGGCACCCGCCGGCCGGCCTCGCGCAGCGCCCGCAGCGCCCCGCTCGCCATGAGGTCGGAGGCGACGAACACCGCGTCCAGATCGGGCGACACGCCCAGCAGCCGGCGCATGGCGGCGGTGCCGCTGGCCTCGCTGAAGTCGCCGTACGCGATCAGATCCTCGGTCACGGTGCCACCGTGGTCGAGGATCGCCTGCTTGTACCCGGCGAGCCGGGTGATGCCCACGCCCATGTCCTGGGTGCCGGCGATGGTGGCGACCCGCCGCCGCCCCCGGCCGATCAGGTACTCCACGGCCTGCCGCGCGCCGCCGGCGTTGTCGACGTCGACGAAGTTGGCCGCCTGCGCGCCCGGCTGGAGCATGCGGGCCGGCCGGCCGCCGAGCACGGTGGGCAGCCCGCGCTGCTCCAGCAGCGTCGGGAGCGGGTCGGCGTCGTGCAGCGACAGCAGCAGCACACCGTCGACGTGCTGGTTGGTCAGGTGGTGCTCGACCTTCTCCCGCTCGGCCGGCGACTGGGCCAGCGCGAGCCAGAGCTGCATCGGTGTGTCGAGCAGGCCGGCGTGGATGCCGCGGACGATGCCGGCGAAGAAAGGCTCGCCGAAGAGCCGCTCGCCCGACTCCGAGATCACCAGGGCGACCGAGTCGGTCCGCTGGGTGACCAGGGCCCGGGCCGCCCGGTTGGGGACGTACCCGAGCTCCTCGATCGCCTGCTGCACCGCTGCCCGCGCCTCCGGGCTGACCTGCGGAGAGCCGTTGACGACACGGGACACCGTGCCCCGGCCAACCCCGGCGCGGGCCGCGACCGCGTCCAGGGTCGGGCGGCCGAGCGACCGCGTGCGCTGTGTTGTCATCGTCTGCTCCTCGGACGGCGGGCGGGCCCTTGACAGTTAGCTGACCAGCCTATTGTGCGCGTTCCTGCCCTTCCGAGCCGCTGTGGCGCAGGCCATTGCGGCGGATCACCTCGGAGTACCACTTCGCGCTCGACTTCGGAATCCGTACCTGGCTGTCGTAGTCGACATAGACCATGCCGAAGCGCTTCGAATATCCCCATGCCCATTCGAAGTTGTCCAATAGCGACCACGCGAAGTAGCCACGCAGCGGTACGCCTGCCTCGATCGCGTCGGAACACGCACGTAGGTGGGCATCGAAGTATGCCACGCGGTCGGGGTCGTCCACCTGCCCATCCACCACCGTGTCGACGAAAGCCGACCCGTTTTCGGTGACGTAGATCGGGATCGGGGGGTATTCGCGGTGTACGCGATCGAGCACCTCGACCAGGCCGGGCGCGTCGATCTCCCAGTTCATGTCGGTCACCGGCAGGCCCCGGTCGCCGAAGCGCACGTTTTCGCTGCCCGGCCAGTTGGAGGGCGACCGCCAGTACGGCTCGGCCGACTCCCCGTCGGGGGCAGCCACCACGTACCGGCTGTAGTAGTTGATCCCCAGCACCGAGAGCGGCGCGGAGATGGTCGCCAGGTCGCCGTCGCGGACGTGCCCGAAGTCGGTCACCTCGCGGACGTCCTCGACCACGTCGGCGGGGTACTGCCCGCGCAATACCGGGTCGAGGAAGATGCGGTTTGCCAGGCCGTCGATCCGGCGCGCCGCGTCGGCGTCGGCGTCCGAGTCGGTCTGCGGCGAGATCGCGTACAGGTTGAGCGTGATGCCGAGGCCGTGGTCGGGCTGGGCGGCCCGCATCGCCTGGACCGCCAGCCCGTGACCGAGCATCAGGTGGTGCGCCGCGCGCAGCGCGTCGGCGCCGTCGTTGCGGCCCGGGGCGTGCACGCCCGAGCCGTAGCCGAGGAACGCCGAGCACCACGGCTCGTTGAGCGTGGTCCAGTAGCGCACCCGGTCACCGAGCGCGCGGTGGGCGATCTCGGCGTACTCGGCGAAGCGGCCGGCGGTGTCCCGCACCGGCCAGCCGCCCGCGTCTTCCAGTGCCTGCGGCAGGTCCCAGTGGTAGAGCGTGACCCAGGGCTCGATGCCGTGCGCCAGCAGGTCGTCGACCAGCCGGCTGTAGAAGTCGAGGCCCGCCTCGTTGCCCGATCCCTTGCCGTCCGGCTGGAGCCGGGGCCAGGAGAGCGAGAACCGGTACGACTTCAGCCCCAGGCCGGCCATCAGCTTCACGTCGTCGGCCACGCGGTGATAGTGGTCGCAGGCGACGTCGCCCGTGTCGCCCCCCTGCACCTTCCCGGGGGTACGGCTGAACGTGTCCCAGATGGACGGCGTCCGGCCGCCCTCGGTGGCACCTCCCTCGATCTGGTAGGCGGCGGTGGCCGCGCCCCAGAGGAAGTCCGGCGGGAAGGCCACCCGGTGGCCGTTGGGGCTTGTCACGCTTTGACTGCACCTTCCATGATGCCGCCGATGATCTGGCGGCCGAACAGGATGAACACCACGATCAGTGGCACCGTGCCGATCGCGGTCGCGGCGAACACCATCGAGTAGTCCGTGTAGTACGCGTACGAGAGGGTGGAGAGCGACACCTGCAGTGTCGGGTTGTCCGGCGTCAGGATCGCGAACGGCCAGACGAACTCGTTCCAGGTCTGCATGAAGGTGAGCAGGCCGAGCACGGCGGCGGCCGGGCGGAGCGCGGGGAGCACGACGTTCCAGTAGATCCGCCAGGTGGAGCAGCCGTCGATGCGGGCCGCCTCGATCAGCTCGTCGGAGACCGCGGACGAGGCGTACTGCCGCATCATGAACACGCCGAACGCGCTCGCCAGGAACGGCACGGTGACCGCGAGCAGCGAGTCGTACCAGCCGATGTCCTGCATCAGGCCCCAGAGCGGGATGATGCCGAGCTGGGTGGGGACCATCATCGTGGCGACGACCGCCAGCATCATGCCGTTGCGCCCGCGAAACCGGAGCTTGGCGAACGCGAAGCCGGCCAGCGACCCGGTCAGCACGACCGAGAAGGTGACCACGCTTGAGACGATCACCGAGTTGACGATGCCCTGGAGCAGGTTGGCCGTCTCGTTGTCCAGCGCCCGGTTGATGTTGTCACCGAAGAGGCCGGACGGGCTGAACGGCGGCGGGGTGTCGTTGATCGCGTCGTTGCTGCGGGTCGCGATCACGAACATGTAGTAGAGCGGGTAGAGCGAGCTGAGCACCGCGAGCAGCAGCGCGATGTAGGTGAGCGGGCTGGTGCGCCACAGCCGTTTCGACCCGGTGGACAGGTTGGTCATCGGGTCTCCCTCACTGCTTCACCGAACGACGGGTGATCACGAAGTTGAGTATCGAAACGACCACGATCATCAGGAAGAGCGCCCAGGCCACCGCCGCGCCGTACCCGGCCTTGCTCAGGTTCTGGATGCTGTTCTCGAACATGTACATCTGCACGGTCTGGAACTCGCGCTGCGTGCCGCCGATGATGTTGCCGTTGTTGAAGATGAGCGGCTCGACGAAGAGTTGCAGGCCGCCGATGGTCGAGAGGATCACGACGAAGACGAAGGTCGGCCGGAGCATCGGCAACGTGACGGTCCAGAACTGCCGCCACGGGCTGGCGCCGTCCATCGCGGCCGCCTCGTAGAGGTCACGCGGGATCGCCTGCATGCCGGCGAGCAGGATCAGCGTGTTGTAGCCGGTCCACCGCCAGTCGACCATCGTGGAGATGGCGATCCAGGAGGTCCACCACTCGCGGCGCCAGTCGATCGCGTCCACGCCGAAGATGCTGAGGAACCAGTTGACGACACCGAAGTCGCGCTGGAAGAGCATGCCGAAGACGATCGCCACGGCCGCGACCGAGACGACGTTGGGCACGAAGATGGCCATCCGGAAGAACGTCTTGGCCCGCAGCAGCGGGCGGTTGAGCAGGTTGGCCAGGAAGAGCGCGAGCGCCAGCTGCGGCACGGTGGACAGGATGAACATGCCGAACGTGTTGCGGACCGCGTTCCAGAAGTACTCGTCGCCGAGCAGGGCGCTGTAGTTGTCGAGCCCGATGAACGTGTGCGTGCCGACCAGGTCCCAGTCGTGCAGCGACATCCACAGTGTCCACAGCATCGGGTACAGGCCGAAGATGCCGAAGAGCACGAAGAACGGTGCGACGTAGAGGTACGGCGAGTACTTCATGTCCAGCCGGGTGAACCGGGAGTATCCGCGGCGGCGACGGCGTGGCTGGGCGTGGCTGCTGGGCACGCCGTGGCGGGGCGGAGCGGAGGTGGCCGAGCTCATGGGGGCGTCCTTCCCGGGTGCGGCCGGCGGGTGAGGCGATGGGTTGCGGACGGGGTTCGGTGGCGCCCGGGTGCTCCCCGGACGCCACCGAGACCGTTATCGAGACAGGCTGGAACCGGTGCAGGTGGGGCTAGAAGGAGCCCTGCGTCGCGGCGTCCTTGGTGAACTGCTCCCATGCCTCTTGCAGGCTGGCCTGACCCGTTTCGTACGCCCGGAGCGCGGGCTCGAGCGCGTTCTCCTTCACCGCCTGGTGCTTCGGCCCGAGGTAGGTCGGGACGATGGCCTGCACGCTCTCGCCGAAGATCTTGCCGGTCGGCGCGTCGCTGAAGTACTTGTTCGTGAAGGAGGTGAACGCCGGGTCCTCCAGCGCCTTCAGGTTGGTCGGCAGGGGGCCGCTCTTCTTGAACGCGGCGACCTGGCCGGCCGTGTTGGTGAGGAACGCCGCCAGCTTCGCGGCCTCCGCGTGGTACTTGCTCTGCTCCGGGACGCCGAGCCACGAACCACCCCAGTTACCGGCGCCACCGGGCACCGCGGCGAGGTCCCACTTGCCGGCGTTCTCCGGGCCCGAGTTGGTCTCGACGATGCCGAGCATCCAGGACGGGCATGCCGTGGCGGCGAAGGTGCCCTGCTTGAAGCCGGCGTTCCACTCCGGCGACCAGGTCGTGATCTTCGCGGTGATACCGGCGTCCGAGAGCGCGACCGCCTGGTCCCACGCGGCCTTAACCGCGGGGCTCTTGTCGGCGATCATGTTGTTTTCCTTGTCGTAGAAGAGGTCGGCACCCTTCTGCTGGAACATGACCGCGTTGACCGCCATCGTCGCCGAGTCGACGAAGCCCTTGCCGGTCTTCGTCTTGTAGGTCTTACCGGTCTCGATGAACTTCTCCCACGTCGGCCACAGGGCGCTCACCGCTTCGCGCTCGACCGGCAGGCCAGCGGCCTTGAAGAGGTCGGTGCGGTAACAGATGCCGAGGCTGCCGACGTCGGTGGGCAGGCCCATGAGGCGGCCGTCCGGCGCCTTGCCGAGCTCGTACTTCCAGGACAGGTAGTCCTTGCTCAGGTCGCCTCCCACCAGCGGGGCCAGGTCGACCCAGTTGGTCGGGTTGAGCTTGAACTCGTTGAGGATGCCCTCTTCGAGCATGACCACGTCCGCCGCGCCCTTACCGGTGGCGAGCGACCGGACGAGGCCCGGCCGGAACTCGTTCAGCTGGGCGACCTTGCGAAGCTCGATCTTGATGCCGCTCTGCTGCTCGTACTGCTTGACCAAATCCTCATATCCGGCCTCGCCGAAGGTGCTAACCACCAGCTTGTCCGGCTTGGCTCCGGTATCGCCGCCGCCTTCGTTGTCATCGCCGCACGCCGTAGTCGCGGAGAAAACCGCGACAGAGGCGAGCACGACCGCCGCGAACCGCCGGCGGCGCGTCGAAACGCTCATCCCTGACCCCTCTCAGGTCGTGATGTGTGTGGTGGGGGTGTGCCCGATGCACGCCACCGTCGGCGGACGCACGAGAACCCGTGCCCACGACCGCCTCGAAGGTGTGCCTGGCGCCACACGGTGCCCGGTGTGTGGCTCTCACCACACCCCGCCGGGAGCGCTCCCATGAGATTGCCGGCACGTTTCTGGGGTGTCAAGGCCCAAGTGGGAGCGTTCCCATTTCGTTACTGACCGCAGTGGGGCGAAATACCACCAGCCGGCTCGGAACGGGGTTTAGGTGGGCGAGCCGCCCTACGCGAGCCGCCTGAGCAGCGTCGTGGCCCGGTCCATCGCAAAGTCCGTGGGGTCAAAGGGGCGATCTATCCACGCCGCCATCGCCTCGTGCTCCGCGTGGCCGGGGTCGTTGAGCGCGGCGAGGAAGCGGGCGTAGCCGAACGCGCCGCCGACATCCTCCGGCGGGCAGGCTCGCTCGCCGCCCACGCACGCGGGGTATCGCTCGTCCGGCTCGGCGCCGAAGACGTCCTCGACGGTGATCTCGTGCTCCCACCAGTCGCCGAAGTCGTACGTGTAGAGGAACCGGCCGCCTTTCGTGCCCACTGCGTCAAGTCGCACGTCGAGCTCGTCGCGGAGGGCCAGCTCGCCATCCGGGTCCGGCTCGCCGTACTGCACGCCCTCGATGTCGAACGAATGCAGGTGGCAGTCTTGCCAACCCATCGCGAGCTGGACGACGCGGTGCAGCCGGTCGAGCGTGTAACCGCCCGGCACGAGCACTCGCCGCCACACTGGCGGTACGACGTCCGCCAGCGACACCTTCAGCTGGAAGATCTGGCGCGGCATGGTTGGCCCTGTCCCCCGTTCTGACGTCGGTGCTGCCGTAGGGTCTTCACATGGTCTGCCAGGCATGCCGGTCGAGGCGACATGCTGACTGCCGGGGTGGCAGTTGGTGCGACTGTCAGCACCGTACCCCGGCACCCACTCCCCCGGTCACTGGTCCGGCGGGCGAATGAGCGCCCCACTTTCGCGGCTCGAGGCGAGCGGTGCGCTGGACGATGACGGGTTGACCGACCTCTACCGGGTGGACGGCCCGGTCACGCGGGTCAACTTCGTCACCAGTGTGGACGGTGCGGTCGAGCTCGACGGCTTCTCGGAGGGCCTGTCCGGCCTACCCGACAAGAGGGTCTTCGGCCTGCTCCGCATGCTCTGCGACGGGCTGGTCGTCGGCGCCGGCACGCTCCGCCACGAGGGTTACCGGGCGGTGCGGCTCAGCGACGAGCGCCGGGCCTGGCGGCGGGCGCACGGCCTGGCGGAGTACCCGACGCTCGTGGTCGTCACCTCCGCGCTCGATCTCAACCCGGGCCAGGCCGCGTTCGCGGACGCGCCGGTCCGGCCAATCGTGGTCACGCACGGTCGCGCGCCCGCCGACCGGCGGGCGGCGCTCTCCGGGGTGGCCGAGGTGTTGACCGTCGGCGACGACGCCGTCGACCTCGAAACCGCGCTGGTACGGCTCCGTGAGCGCGGCCTCGACCACCTGCTCTGCGAGGGCGGGCCGCACCTGTTCGGCTCGCTCGCGGCCGCCGACCTCGTCGACGAGGTCTGCCTGACCGTCTCCCCGCTCGTCACCGGCCCCGGCGCCGGCCGCATCACCGCCGGCCCGCCCGGCCCGCCGAAGGGGATGGCGCTGCGCCACGTGTTGGAGGCGGAAGGGTCGCTCTTCCTGCGATACACCCGAAAGTGACCGCACGACCACACGAGTGACCGCATGACCACACGTTCTTGTGGATGAATCTGTGGATGACCACAACTTCTTGTGGATATCGGTGAGTCGTCTGCGACGTTGTCGGTCTCGTGGTGCACGATGAGTGCCGTGGCAGATGAGACCGGTGAGGCGGTGGGGCGGGTCCTCGGCACGGCCGACGCCACTCCACTGCAGTTCTGGACCGCCGTGGCGCCCGGGAGCTACCTCCAGCTCGACGACGTGGTGGTGACCAAGCGCGAGCTGCCCGACCGCGAGCCGATCACGATCGCCGGCGTCGTGACGCAGGTGCGGGCGCGGCACGAGGGCGCCCAGTTCGACTCCGACGTATTCGCCATCGCCGACGGCACGCTCCCCGCGCTGGTGCAGGAGGCGGCCGAGATCACCACCACCCGGATCGACCCGGAGCTGTACGTGCCGCCCTCCCCCGGCGCGCTGGTCCGCCGGGCCACCGGCGACCTCCGCGCCGCCGCGCTCCACTTCGACCGGATGGAGAAGCGGGTGCCGATGGGCACCGGCCGCGACGGGCTGCCCGCCTTCCTCAACGCCGACTTCCTCGACGGGAGCCGCGGCGCGCACGTCTCCATCTCCGGCATCTCCGGCGTCGCCACCAAGACCAGCTTCGCCACCTTCTTGCTGTACTCGGTGTTTCGCTCCGGCGTGCTCGGCGGCGACGCGATCAACGCGAAGGCGCTGATCTTCAACGTCAAGGGTGAGGACCTGCTCTTCCTCGACCACCCCAACGCCCGGCTCGACGACGCCACCACCGCGCGCTACGCGGAGCTCGGCCTGCCCGCCACGCCCTTCCCGGACGTACGGGTGTACGCGCCGCCGAGGGCCAACGACTCCTCCGGCGCGCCGGACGTGAGCAGCCGCCTCGCCGGCGTCGACACCTTCTACTGGACGCTCGCCGAGTTCTGCGACCTGCGCCTCTTGCCGTACGTGTTCGCGGACGCCGACGACGAGCGCCAGCAGTACACGATGGTCGTTCACGCGGTCACCGCCCACCTGGCCCGCCACGCCCAGCCGGCCGACGGCGGGGTGAGCATCGACGGCACCCGCCTGGGCTCCTACACCGACCTGGTCGACTTCGTGGTCGCCCGGCTCACCGACGAGGAGACCCGCCACACCTGGGCCGGCAGCGCGATCAACACCGGCACGGTCAACGCGTTCGCCCGGCGGATGATCGCAAGCAAGAGGGACCTCGCGCGGCTGATCCGCGGCGACCTGGCCGCCCGCCGCCCGCACGCGATCAACACGGCCGAGAGCGCCCAGGTCACCGTCGTCGACCTGCACAACCTGCCGGACCGCGCGCAGCGGTTCGTGGTCGGCGTGACGCTCAAGACCGAGTTCGAGCGCAAGGAGAAGGCGGGTACGGCCAAGCCGCTGCTCTTCGTGGTGCTCGACGAGCTCAACAAGTACGCGCCGCGCGAAGGGTCCTCGCCGATCAAGGAGGTGCTGCTCGACATCGCCGAGCGGGGCCGCTCCCTCGGCGTGATCCTCATCGGCGCGCAGCAGACCGCCAGCGAGGTCGAGCGGCGCATCGTCACCAACTCGGCGATCCGCGTGGTCGGCCGGCTCGACCCGGCCGAGGCGTCCCGCCCGGAGTACGGCTTCCTGCCGGCCGCCCAGCGCCAGCGCGTCCTGCTCGCCAAGCCGGGCACCATGTTCGTCAGCCAGCCGGACATCCCGGTGCCGCTGTGCGTGGAGTTTCCCTTCCCGGCCTGGGCCACGCGCCCGTCCGAGGCGGGTCCGGCACCCTCGGCGACACTCCGCTCGATCGTCCAGTCCGCCGACCCGTTCGCGGTGGTCGGCGGCCGGCCCGAAGACGAGATCCCCTTCTGATGAAGCTTTTGCACACCTCTGACTGGCACGTCGGGAAGGTCCTCAAGGGACAGTCCCGGACCGAGGAGCACATCGCCGTGCTCGCCCAGGTGGTGGAGGTCGCCCGGGCCGAGCGCCCCGACCTGGTGATCGTGGCCGGCGACATGTACGACACGGCCGCCCCCACGCCCGAGGCCACCCGCCTGGTCACCCGGGCACTCTCCGCACTGCGCGGCACCGGCGCCCAGGTGGTGGCGATCGGCGGCAACCACGACAACGGCGCCGCGCTCGACGCGCTCCGCCCGTGGGCCGAGGCGGCCGGCGTGGCGCTGCGCGGCACCGTGCGCGAGTCGGCCGCCGAGCACATGCTGGAGGGCGAGACCGCCGGCGGCGAGCGGTGGCGGCTCGTCGCGCTGCCGTTCCTCTCCCAGCGGTTCGCGGTGCGCGCCGCCGAGATGTACGAGCTGACCGCCGCCGAGGCCAGCCAGACGTACGCCGACCACATCGGACGGCTGCTGGGCGTGCTGTGCAAGGGCTTCGGGCCTGACGCCATCAACCTCGTCACCGCTCACCTCACCGTCGTGGGCGCCACGATGGGCGGCGGCGAGCGGGAGGCGCACTCCGTCATGGGGTACGCCGTGCCCGCGACCGTCTTCCCGGGCAGCGCCCACTACGTCGCGCTCGGCCACCTGCACCGGGCCCAGCAGGTGCCCGGCCCGAGCACGGTGCGCTACTGCGGCAGCCCGCTCGCCATCGACTTCGGCGAGGGGGAGAACACCCCGTCGGTCGCCGTCGTCGAGGTGAGCGCGGAGAGCACGGCCAAGGTGCGCGACGTGCCGATCACCGCCGCGGTGCCGCTGCGCACCGTCCGCGGCACGCTCACCGAGCTGTCCATGATGGATGGTGACCAGCCCGGCTGGCTCCGGGTGTACGTGCGGGAGGCGCCGCGAGCCGGCCTGCGCGAGGAGGTGCAGGCCCTGCTGCCGAAGGCGCTCGAGGTGCGGATCGACCCCGAGATGCTGCCGGACACCGGCGCCTCGGTCCGCGCCGCGCAGCGTGCCGGCCGCTCCCCGCGCGACCTGTTCGCCGACTACCTGGAGAGCCGGGGCCACGCCGACGAGGGCGTCCAGGAGCTGTTCGACACGCTGTACGAGGAGGTGTCGGGTCCCTCATGAGGCCGCTGCGGCTGGACATGGCCGGATTCACGGTGTTTCGCGAAGAGACCACGATCGATTTCACCGATGTCGACTTCTTCGCGCTCACCGGTCCCACCGGCTCCGGCAAGTCGACGGTGCTCGACGCGATCTGCTTCGCCCTCTACGGGCAGGTGCCGCGCTGGGCGAGCAGCCGGGGCATCGTCAACGCGCTCGCCCCGTCCGCCACCGAGGCGCGGGTGCGGCTGGTCTTCGAGTCGGCCGGCGCGCGATACGTCGCCACGCGCGTGGTGCGCCGCGACGGCAAGGGCCGGGTCTCCACCGGCGGGGCCGGGCTGCAGCTGATGCCGCGCGGCTTCGACCCGGGCAAGCTCGACGCCGGGCTCACGCCGGACGACCTGGGTGAGGTGCTGGCCGGCACGCCGGGCGAGATGGACCCGGCGGTGCTGGAGGCGATCGGCCTGCCGTACGAGCAGTTCACCAGCTGCGTGGTGCTGCCGCAGGGGCAGTTCGCCGACTTCCTGCACGCCAAGCCGGCCGCCCGCCAGGAGATCCTGGTCAACCTGCTCGGGCTGCACGTCTACGAGGCGATCCAGAAGAAGGCGTCGACCCGCGCGATGCAGGCGGACGCCCAGCTCGCCGCCGTCGACCAGCTGCTCGACGACCTCTCCGACGCCGACGACGAGTCGCTGGACGCGGCCGCCCAGCGGGTCACCGCCATGCACGAGCTGGCGACGGCGGTCGAGGCGGACGTACCCGCGCTGCGCGAGGCCGAGCGGGGCGCCGAGGGTGCCGCGTCCGCGCTGAAGGAGCTGGGCGGCGAGATCGACGCGCTCGCGGCCATCCGCCCCCCGGACGACCACGCCGCGGTGGCCGAGGCGGTCGCCACCGCCCGCGCGGCCGCCACCGAGGCCTCGGCCGCCGTCGCGGTCGCGGAGGAGCGCGAGGAGAAGGTGCGCGGGCAGCTCGCCGGCGCGCCCGACGTCGCCGCCCTCCGCCTGCTGCTGGAGGCGCACGCCGAGCACGACAAGCTGACCGGCCAGGCGCGGTCGCTCGCCGAGGCGGTGAAGGCGGCCAAGAAGGAGCACGGCGCCGCCACCAAGGCGCTCGACCTGGCCAACACCGGCGCGGCGCTCGCGGCCGAAAGGCTGGAGTTGGCGCGCAAGGCGTACCAGGACGCGCAGACCGCCGACCGGGCCGCCGCCCTGCGGGTACACCTCGTGGCGGGTGAGCCCTGCCCGGTGTGCGCGCAGAAGGTGACCGCGCTGCCCGACGTGGCGGAGTCGGCCGTCGCCGCCGCGGAAGCGGCCGGCAAGGCCGCCCGCAAGGAGGCCGACCTGGCCACGCAGCTCGTGGCCGAGCGTGACAAGGCCCTGCGCGAGCTCGACCGGGTGCTGGAGCGCGCCCGGGCGCAGCACGACCAGCTCACCGCCCGCCTGCCCGAGCTGGCCGCGCGGCTCGCCGACTCCCCCGGCCCGGCCGCCCTCGGCCGCGAACTGGAGGCGCGCGCGGCGCTGCAGGGCCGGCTCGACGACGCCGCCGGCGCCGTGCGGGCCGCGCGGGAGGCCCAGCGGCGGGCGCAGAGCGGCGCCGACGCGGCCGGCGAGCGGCTGAAGGCGGCGTGGCGGAGGTTTGACAAGGCGCGCGACGCGGTGGGGCGGCTGAGCCCGCCGGCGGCCGACCGCGAAGACCTGGTCGCGGCCTGGACCACGCTCGCGAAGTGGGCCGCCGCGCAGGCGGCCGAGCGGGCCGGCCTACGCGCGGACGCGGTCGCCCGTCTCGAGGCGGCCCGCGCGGCGGTCACCGAGATCCAGCGGCGGCTGACCGCGCTCTTCGTCTCGGCCGAGCTGGCCGTCCCCGAGTCGGGTCTCGACGGCGCCGGCGCCAGCCGGGCGGTCGCCGTGGCGGTGGCCCGCGCCGAGGCCGCCCACCAGCGCGTGGTCGAGCGCCGCGAGCAGGCCCAGCGCCTCCGCGATCAGCGCGTCGCCCACGAGCGCGAGGGCAATGTCGCCAAGACCCTCGCCGGCCACCTGCGCGCCAACAACTTCGAGCGGTGGCTGCTGGAGGAGGCGCTCGACCTGCTCGTCGACGGCGCCTCGCGGATCCTGCGGGAGCTCTCCGCCGGGCAGTACGAGCTGGTGCACGACAAGGGCGAGTTCTACGTGGTCGACCACCACGACGCCGGGCTGCGGCGGGGTGTGCGCACGCTTTCCGGCGGCGAGACGTTCCAGGCCTCGCTCGCCCTCGCGCTGGCCCTCTCCGAGCAGCTCGCCGGCCTCTCCACCACGTCGGCGAGCCTGGAGTCGATCGTGCTGGACGAGGGCTTCGGCACGCTCGACGCGGCCACGCTCGACACCGTGGCCGCCACCCTCGAAGGGCTGGCCGCCCGCGGCGACCGGATGGTCGGCGTCGTGACGCACGTGCCCTCGCTCGCCGAGCGGGTGCCGGTCCGGTTCGAGGTGCGCAAGGACGCGCGCACCGCCCGCGTGGAGCGGGTGGGCCTGTGACGCGGCTTTTCGTCGACGCGTGGGATCCGGCGTACGGCGCCTCGTTCGAAGGCGGGGACGGGCCGGCGTCGCCGAGCACCGCGCAGGTGGACACCGACGCCGAGCTGCCCGCCGCCGAGTGGCGGCCGCTGGAGGCACCCGGCGGGGTCCGCGCGCCCGACGTGGTGCTGCTGGTCGACGGCGTGCGCCGGATCGACGCGGGGCTGTGGACCGAGGAGGAGGACGGCACGTCGTTTCCCGGGCTGGCCGCCTCGTACGCCGCCGGCGTGGTCCGCTGCGACCTCGGCCGGGGTGCCGCCGAGCTGGCCGGCGCGCAGGTCGCCCGGGGCCTGTTCACCGCCAGCCCGTCCGCGGCCGATGTGGTCGCCGGCCAGATCCACTACCGGGTACACCAGGTCAGCGGCTCCGGCGAGATGAGCAAGCTGCCGGTCGCGATCCAGCGCCCGCTCACCGCCCTGGAGATGGAGATCTCGGGCGTCGCCCGCACCGACGGCGACCTCCTCATCGTCGACGGGCCGCTGCGCCAGCGGCGACACCTGCCGCGCACGCTCGGCTTCGTCAAGCGGCAGGAGGGCAAGTACCTCTCCCCGCAGCTCTACACGGTGGTCACCGCCCTGCGCGCCGGGCAGCGCTCACCGGTCTTCCGGCTCGGCACGGCCTGGGGCGGCTGGTCCTGGTACCTGCGGCTGCCCGGTGCCGGCGGCGCACCGTGGGCGGGCATCGTGCGGGTGGAGTGCTCGCCCGACCTGACGATCGAGCAGGCGGTCGAGCTGGCCGACCTGTCGCTGGTCACGCTCCCCCGGTTCGCGTCGACGTCGTACAAGGACCCGCGAGCCCCGCAGAACCTCATCCCGATCGCCGGCTTGGAGCGCCGCCTGCGCAGCCTCCTCGGCGACGCCCGGCTGCTACACCGAGCCCTGCTGTTGGCGACCGCCCGCCTCAACTAGCCCAGAGATCCCAGAGGGGTCCCAAGGGCCACGATCAATTGCCCGGACCGCTAGACGATCTATTCCAAGAGATATTGCTGAGCTACCGCATCTCTGTCCGTCGTGGTCCAGACCGCTGCTCATTGGCCTCACCCTCCGCTTTTGGGTTTCTCTTGCCTCCGGCGGGAGCGCTCCGGACCATCAGGATGGCACTGGGCGGGGTGGAGTGTGTGCGCGGCGGCTCGCGCCGGGGCTTAGTTGCTCTGGGTAGTGGGTGCTTTCTGCGGATTTATCAGCTCACCGTGCTCTCGTGAGTGCCTGGCCGAGTAGATCATGGTACGGAACTGCCCCCATAGGGGCGGGTTCGTACCACGATCTACTGAGGTGGCCGGGCCCCGTCCTGGTCGAGGCGATACCCACACCACATCCGGCCACGCTGTGTCACGCCCGCCGCCTGGGTGGGCGTCAGCCCTTACGGATCGCGGCAACCACACGATGGCAGGGTCCGTCGGTCACCAGCAGCGGACCTTGGAATAGATCGTCTAGGCGAGCTTTCCAACGGATACCCAAACGTCAATATGGCAGATCTTGGTACTGATCCGCCGCCCTGCCTGACTACGGATCTGTCCCAGGATCTGCCGCTACTGCCCGACTTATGCCTAAGTGGGCGCAACCCCAAGCCAAGCCGCACGTCCGCGGCGCTGCCGCATACTTCTCTGATGGCGGGCGGGCGGCGGGCGGCGGATCGGGTGTCCGCGCGGGTCGACTCCGGCCAGGCCGAGCTCGTCCCCGACCCGGACCGGTCGCGCGCGTTCACGCTGCTGCTCGATGGCGCCCCGCAGTCGCACGTCGACCTGGACGAGCCGACCTACCTCGACTTCGAGTACATGCGGCGGATGGCGATCGCGGTCGACCTGGCGGCACCGCCCCGGCGGCCGCTGCGGGCGCTGCACCTGGGCGGCGGGGCGCTCAGCCTCCCGCGATACGTGGCCGCCACCCGCCCCGGGTCGGCGCAGCGGGTCGTCGAGGTGGATGGCGCGCTGGTCGAGTTCGTGCGGCGGGAGCTGCCGTGGCCGCGTGACCCCCTGCTCCGGGTACGGGTCGCCGACGCGCGCGCCGCCCTCGAGTCCAGCCGCGACGCGTCGTACGACCTGGTGGTCAGCGACGTCTTCGCCGGTGCGCGCACGCCGGCCCACCTCGCGTCGGTGGAGTTCGCGCGGCAGGTGGCCCGGGTGCTCGCGCCCGACGGGATGTACCTGGTCAACGTCGCCGACGGGCCGCCGCTGGCGTACGCGAAGGGGCAGGTCGTGACCGTCCGGGCGGCGCTGCCGCAGGCGTGCCTGATGGCCGACTCGACGGTGCTGCGCGGCCGGCGGTACGGCAACCTGGTCGTCGTCGCCGGGCACGTCGAGCCGCCGATCCCGGCGCTGTCGCGGCGGGTGGCCGGCGACTGGTTTCCGGGCCGGGTCGTCTACGACGGGGAGCTCGACCGCTTCACCCACGGTGCCAAGGTCGTCGACGATGCGTCAGCGCAGCCCTCGACCCCGCCGCCGGCAAGTTTCTGGCGGCATTGATCCGAACTCGGGCGTGACCCGTACTCAAGCATGGTCCGGGTATCTCGGACTCTGCGACGTATGGAGGTCAGATGCTGACGCCGCTGGAGAGCCTATGTACGCGGTAGCCGCGGAGTGGCGCGGTGGCCGCGCGAGGGATCGCGTGTCGGCGGTGCCGGCCCAGCGGCCAGCGAATCGGTGGCAGGCTATCGACGGAGGGTCGGCCGCACGCCATGATGAGCGCGTGACGCCACGACCCGCCCCCGGGCGCCACCAAGCCGGGTCTTCGGCTCCCAACCATGACGACGCTTTGGTCCGGGAGCTGTACGAAGAGCACGCCGGGCCGCTCCTGATGTTCGTGCTGCGACTCACCGGCGGCGACCGGCAGCGTGCCGAGGACATCGTCCAGGAGACGCTGCTGCGTGCCTGGCGCAATGCCCACCGCCTGGGCGCTCAGGGGCAGTCGTCCCTGCGGCCCTGGCTGGTCACGGTGGCCCGCCGGATCGCGATCGACGACCACCGCAGCGAAAACGCGCGGCCGCCGGAGACCTACGGTCGAGACCTGGAGAACTTCTCCGAACCGGACGAGACCGAGCGGGTCCTCCGGCTGATGACGGTCACCGACGCGCTGCGTACGCTGAGCCAGCCACACCGGGAGATCATCCTGGAGACGTACTTTCGGGGGAAGACGGTGCCGGAGGCCGCCGAGACGCTGGGCCTGCCGTTGGGGACGGCCAAGTCGCGGGTCTACTATGCGCTCCGTGCACTGCGGAGCGCGCTACAGCAACGGGGAGTGACCGGATGAGCCGGGCCGCCCATTGGGACGTCGCAGCGTACGCGCTGGGCGTGCTCGACCCGCAGGAGTCGGAGCGGTTCGAGGAGCACCTCGCCGGCTGCTGGGCCTGCGCGGGCGAGCTCGAGACCATGCTGCCGGTGGTCACTCTGCTCTCCGAGGTGGATGGCGAGAGCCTCATCACCGCCGAGCAGTCCCGCTCTGACGGACGCCTGCTCGACCGCATGATCGTCGAGGTCGGCGCGCACCGCCGCAAGGTCCGCAGCCGCCGGGTGCTCGCCGCCGCCGCGGCGGTCGTGGTGCTGGCGACCACCACCGGTGTGTCGCTCGCCGCCGGTGGTCGCTTCTTCGGCGACGGTGGCACCTCGCAGGACGTGGTCGCGGAGGGCAGCACCACCCCACCGGCCACGCCGCCGGTCGACTCCGGCGGCCCTGGTGGGCCCGGCATCGGCGGCCCGGAGCTGGGCGAGGATGGCGAGCAGTTCGCCGCCACCGACGTGCAGACCGGCGTGGAGGCCAAGCTCGTGCTGGAGACGAAGACCTGGGGCACCCAGGTGTCGTTCCAGCTGACCAAGCTCAAGGGGCCGCGCCAGTGCCGGTTGACGGTGCTCCGCGAAGACGGCACCAAGGAGGTGCTCAACACCTGGTCGGTGCCGCCGGCCGGATACGGCACCAAGGAGGAGCCGCAGCCGCTACTCCTGCAGACCAGCACCGCGACACCGCGTAACGAGATCGACCGCATCCAGGTGCAGCAGGTGACCAAGGAAGGCGTCGTCGAGTCACTCGTCGAAGTGCCGGTTTAAGAAAGACCTAAGAATTGTCGGGGGTGCCGCCAGAAAATGGTGGCACCCCTTTTAGCTTCTCTTAAAGATCCGTCGGGTACACACCCCTTGCATACGTGCACACGCACGCGGCCAAGCCCTGGTTCAAGCCCCACCTGTGAAATTGTTTACGGTCGATAGTTCATCTTTTTGGCCCGCCTCTGCGTACTTAGAGGCGACAAGGCCCAAGTGGACATGTACAGGGAGGGCAAGTGATACCGGGAAAGCGAACCGCTCTCTTGGCAGGCGCTCTGGCAGGGGTCGCACTCGCCCTGCAAGGTTGTGCTCCGGCTGGTTACAACCAGGATGACGACCAGGTCTCGGTGGCCAACGAAGCGGCTGCGGCGGCGGAGGCGACTCCCACGCCCGCGCCCGATGCCAGCGAGGAGCCTGCTGAGGACCCGGCCGCCGCGCCGAAGAAGGACGTTCCGATCACCACCAAGCTGACCGCGAAGCGGCTCCCCCGCATGGGCGAGGTCGTCGTGGACCAGAACGGCTGGGTGTTGTACCGCTTTGACAAGGACACCGCCAACCCGCCGGCCAGCAACTGCGAGGACAAGTGCGCGAAGGTCTGGCCGCCGGTGTACACCGATGACGGGAAGCCCGAGCTCTCCGGCATCGACGAGAGCAAGGTCGGCGTGATCACCCGCTCGGACGGCACCAAGCAGCTGACCATCGGCAACTGGGCGGTCTACCGGTACATCGGTGACAAGAAGCCCGGCCAGTGGAAGGGCCAGGCCGTCGGTGGCACCTGGTTCGTGGTCACCCCCGCCGGCCAGCGCAACGTCACCTGCCTCCCGACCGACACGCCCAAGCCGGTCGAGCCCCCGGCCGACGACGCCGCTGCCGGCGACGACAAGGAGAGCGGCGGCGACGGAGGCTACAGCTACTGACGTACCCAACCCGCACGAACCCGGCGGCCGGTCACAGCCCTTGAGGCGTGGCCGGCCACCGGCGTTTCGGGGGTGGGTTTCCGCGGCTCAGCGGCGGTCGTCGTAGTAGCCGCGGTCGTAGGGAGCCCGGTAGTCGTACGCCGGTGGCGCGTCGTCGTATCCAGGCTCACGCTGGTCGTATCCAGGCTCACGCCGGTCGTATGCGGGCTCGTCGTATGCGGGCTCGTCGTATGAGACCTCTGCGGCCGGCGGCCGGCGCTGGGCCGGTGCGTCGCCGCCCCAGCGGTCGAAGGTGCCGGCCGCCGCGCGGCTGATCGCGATGGCCCGGGCCGGGCAGGCCTCGGCGGCGCGGAGCGCGGACTGGACCTGGCCCGGCGGCACGGCCGCGCGGAAGGCCAGGCGCCCGTCGTCGCGGAGCCGGAACATCTCGGGTGCCTCCCGCTCACAGAACCCGAAACGCACGCACCGGGTCGCGTCCACGGCGATCGCGGCGCCGGCCGCCCCGCCGCCGGCCGGGCGCGGATCGCCCTGGCGATCCGCCCGCGTGGGGCGCCGGTAGACCGCGGCCTGGTCGCCGCGGCGCAGCCGCAGCCCGGCGGCCAGCGGCGTGGTGCTGAGCCAGAGCAGCAGCGTGAACAGCCAGGTCACCACCACCGCGGCCCACACCGGGGTCCGCGCGGTGTCCGGGCCGGAGATCAGGATGTGGGCCACCACCAGCGTGAACGCCGCGTAGGTGAGCGTGTGCACCGCCTGCCACCGGCCGGCGCCGAGCCGCCGCCGCGCCAGCACCGCGAGGGTGGCCGCGACGGCGAGCTCCAGCCCGAGCACGCCGGCCCCGAGGCCGAGCCGGTCGGCGGGGTTGAGGAACGGCACGAACAGGTCGACCACGCGCACCGGCCCGCTCGGCGCGGCGAGCTGGGCGGCGCCGTGCACCACGCCGAGGATGAGCGCGGTGAGGCCGGCGGTCATGTGCACGCCGTACACGGCGGGGTGGCGGGTCCGGCCGCCGCGCAGCACGATGCCCCACACGGCGGTGAGCCACAACAGCCCGTAGGACGTGAACCCCACGGCCGCCGTCACGAGATGCACTTGCTCGTCCGCGGTCGGCACGTCGGCGAACCTCCCTCGTCAAGGCTTCGCACCCGGTGCAGCCAGCAAGTATGGTACGACGATAGGGAATGTCAAAGGCCACCACGATCTGACACCATGCGATTACTTACGGCCGCCTATGGCGCGGACCAGTGCCGTGCGTGCCATCGCTGAGCCTGATGGTTCGCTCGCAAGCCCGCTCACCGGACGCGCTGGTTGAACCAGCGGCATCATCCGAAAGTACGATGCCCGAGCGATGAGTCGAGACTCCATAAGTTCGCTTTAAATGTCACCTAAGAGTTCCCTATTTCCGCTCGTCCCAGATTGACGATTCCTTGGGTTCGCCATAGCGTTTCTCCCAGCTTCTACGTGGGAGGTTCGAACGATGTTCTCGGGACGACTTGCGGCACCCGGATCGCGCGGATCGCGCCGGGCGGCAGCCGTCCTCGCCGGCCTGGCGATTGGCACGCTCACCACTTTCGCGCTGCCGATGGCAGCCGCCCAGGCCGCCCCGGACACGCCGCTCACCGCCGCCGACAAGAACCTGTTGAATGGCGTGCGGCTCGCCGGCCTTTGGGAGATGCCCGCCGGCAACATGGCCGCCGAGAAGGGTGGCCGGGTCCGCGTGCGCCAGGTGGGTGCTGAGATCGCCAAGCAGCACGCCCAGCTCGACCGCTTGGTGGTAGACGCGGCCAACAAGCTCAACTACCGGCTTCCGGACGAGCCCAACTCGGACCAGCAGAAGTGGCTGGCCGAGATGGAGGAGGCCCGGGCCGGCGCCGACTTCGACCAGGTCTTCGTCGACCGGCTGCGTGCCGCGCACGGCAAGATCTTCCCGGTCATCGGCGGTGTCCGCTCCGGCACGCGCAACGACATCGTGCGCAAGCTCGCCGCGGATGCGAACGGCTTCGTGCTCACGCACCTGACCCTGCTGGAGAGCACCGGTCTGGTGAAGTACTCGGAGCTGCCCCTGCCACCCGACCCGCCGGCGGCGAACGGCAAGCCCGCGTCCAACACCGGCATCCTGAGCGGCGCCGACGCGCGCGCCCAGATCGGTGGCGTCTCCCCGACGGTTATCTGGGTGGTGCTGCTCGCGGCGCTCGTCGCCGGCGGAGCGACCACCTACCGACTGTTCCGCTCAGGTAGGTAGAAGAGCTTTCCGGAGCGCGGCGCAACCCGCCCCCGGCCCGTGGATGTCGTGTCGGAGAGCCCACGACATCCACGCAGGTCGCGCAACCAGCCAGTGGGCGGAGGCGATCAGTTCCCCCAAACTGACGCCCCCAAGGGAAGGGCCCGGAAAAACCCAGCGCGAAGGGAGTGGTCAGGGTACGGCCACCGGGCCTGCGCAGCGAACGCCGGAAAGGGCAGCGCCGGGACACCCCGTCCGTGTCCCGGCGCTCGCCGTCTTCAACACCCTAACCCCTAGCGCCTAGTGTGTGATCGTGCATCGGGTCTTGACTCCCCCGGAGGGGTACCACCTCGCCGGCTCGGTGGGGATGCTCGCGATGGGCCGACACGACCCGTGCGCCCGCTTCGCCGGCGGCACCTTCTGGTATTCGAGCCGCACTCCCGACGGCCCCGGCTCCCTCTCCCTGCACCGCGACGGCGTGAGCCTGGTGGCCACCGGCCACGGACCGGGCGCCGACTGGCTGCTCGACCGCGCGCCCGCGATCGCCGGGCTGGATGACGACCTCACCGGGTTCGCCCAGCTCGCGGCCGCACACCCGGTCGTCGCCGAGCTCGCCCGCGTCCACCGCGGCGTGCGGCTGCCGACCACCGGCCGGCTCTTTCCCCGCCTGCTGCGGGCGATCCTCGAACAGAAGGTCACCGGCAAGGAGGCCTACCGGGGGTACGCGGCGATCGTCCGCCACTTCGGCGAGCCGGCGCCGGGCCCGGTCGAGCGCCTGTTCCTGCCGCCGGCGGCCGAGGCCATCGCCGCCGCGCCGTACTGGGTGTTCCATCCCTTCGGGGTCGAGCAGCGACGCGCCGACACGCTGCGCCGGGCCGCGGTCGAGGCCGCCTGGCTGGAGCGGTGCGCCTCCAGCGCCGAGGCGACCAAGCGGATGACCGCCATCGTGGGCATCGGTCCGTGGACCGCCGCCGAGGTGGTCCGCACCGTGTTCGGCGACCCGGACGCGGTTAGCGTCGGCGATTACCACATTCCCAACACGGTCGCCTGGGCGCTGGCCGGAGAAGCGCGCGCCAACGATGCCCGGATGCTAGATCTGCTGGCGCCGTTCATGGGACATCGGGGCCGAGTGTGCGTACTCTTGGAAAGCGCTGGAATTGCGGCGCCGCGATTTGGTCCGCGGATGCCGATCCGTTCTTTCGCGCGCTTTTGACGGCACTGCTTGAGCACGCTCCGTCAGCGGTCAACGACAGGCGGGGTTCCCCGCAGCTCACGGCCCTGACCTGCGACTTCGAAAAAAGTTCCAAGATCGTTGAACCCCCTACATCATCCGAACGGGGGATACGGTCGCGTTCAGGGGCCTACCATAAATCTCCTTTAAGGAAAGCCTGGAAATCTTAATTCCTTCTTCGCGGCTTGACACTAATCGACGACCACTTTTAGGTTGGCTAGGCAGATAGACGTGGTGCGAACTCGTTGCGTATGAGGTTCGGACGTGTATTCGGCACCCGCACCGGACGAACGTGCTAGAGGAAACCCCTCACGGGACGACGCCTGCCCACCGCGCCGCCCTCGAAGGAGAAGGAGAAGGATCCCCACATGTACAGGTCGGCACAACGGCGCAGATCGACCAGCGGGCGAAACAAGCGCATCATTGCCGTGCTTGCGACGCTTGTGGTGTTCGGCGGCATCATCACCGTGACGCAGATCTCCAACGCGGGCGAACGGCGCAACCGAGGCGGGCGTCCCCCGGCGACCCAGTGTCGCCCCGCTCCGAACGGCGAAGCGCCGGCCGGACAGCAGAACGTCACCGAGACCCGGCAGAACGGCCGCACGGTCCGCAACTACTGGGGCGACGGCCAGGCGTGCACCACGACGCCGGCGAGCGCGAATCCCACCACCTCCACGTCGGGCCAGCCCAACCAGCCGGCGACCGGCGCGCCGACGACGACGGCTCCGCCGCCGCCGTTGGAGATCGGTCCGGACCAGTGCAACGAGGGCAACGGCCTGCAGGAGCACGACGGCTTCCAAAACGGCAACCGCTGCGTCGACACCCAGATGGGCGAGGTCGCCAACGCCGACCA
>Ga0272482_10000062_pt1 | contig 34576 bp, 30 predicted proteins | sample RVTome_8_FD_192427 | JGI IMG/M metagenome (GOLD analysis project Ga0272482, IMG submission 192427) | Soil microbial communities from uranium-contaminated site in the Upper Colorado River Basin, Wyoming, United States - RVT160D0 (version 2) ...
GAGCGGCTCGCCGTTCATCTCGTACGCGAGCAGCACGTCGTGCAGCGCCTTGTCGATCGGGAGCGGGCGGCGCACCGGGCCGAGGTTGACGCCGCCGCTGACGAAGTCCGGGTCGAGGCCGACCGGCTGCACGTCGACCGCCGCGCGGCTCAGGCCGGCACGCTTGAGCACAGTGGACAGTCGTACGCCCTTCCACCGGGCCACGCCGACGGCGCCGAGCTTCCACGCCGTACCCGAGACGGCCTGGCCCTGCTGGCTGGTGAAGAAGCCGCGCCCGTTGCCCGCGCACTCGATCGCGGCGGTGATCGTGTCGGACGGCAGGTGGCGCAGCTCGCGGTAGGTGAGCTCCACCGGCCCGCCGCGCAGGCCGGTGCCGTGCACGCGCAACCGCCAGGTGTGCGCGTCGATCCGTGGTGTGAGCGTGTGGTTGCGCACGAAGAAGCGGTCAACGGGCACGATGTCGCCGATGCCGCGCAGCGCCTCCCACTTCGTCTCCGCGTTGGTGCCGAAGACCGTGAACAGCTCCGGCGGGAGCGGCTTGAGGATCGGCGGGTCGGCGGCCCGCGCGGGCGCGCCCCCGACGGCGGCGCCGGTCGCCGCGCCCGCCGCGATCCACATCAGGCTCCGCCGGGTGAGCCCCTCGGTGCGGGACTGCCCCAGCCGCGCGCGGTCGTACTCCGCCTCGTCCATGCGAAGGACGTTACCCTATAGGTTTTATAGGAATCAACGATCGCCGGCCGGCGGCACGGTGCGGGCCCACTCGGCCCAGTCGGCGAGCGCGCCGTAGAGCCGCACCGCCGCCTCGGTGGTGACCCGCAGCGACTGGACGGACGGGCTGTCGCCAGAGCCTCTGGCCGCCGCGTACGCCTCGCACCGCGCCGCCCGCTCGGCGTAGAACCGCTGCTCCTCGGTCAGGTGGCGGCGCAGGTCGTCGGGCTCCATCAGCCAGAAGAAGACCGACCGCAGCAACGGCTGCAACCGCACGGTGTGGTCGACCTCGCCCTCCACGAGCCACGCCTTGATCTCGGCCAGGCCGGCGTCGGTGATCCGGTACGCCTTGCGGCGCCGCGGCCCCTCGCTCTCCACCGCGATGAGTCCCTCGGACGAGAGCCGGCCCAGCTCCGCGTAGATCTTCGGGTGCTGGGCCGGGTAGATCGCGCCGAGCATCTCCTGGAAGCGCCGGGCGAGGTCGTAGCCGCTGGCCGGCCCCTCGGCGAGCAGCCCGAGCAGCCCGTGGCGCAGCGACATCGCGGGCCCCCTTCTCCGAAAGCCCTCATCCTGTCACGCGCGCCACGCGCCGCGCGGCCGTAGCGACCTCGGGCTAGTCCTCGGCGGGGCGGAGGCGCCAGCCGACCGGGACCTTGGGCTGGGGCGGCTCGATGGTTACCGGGACCACCTTGCCGCCGCGGCGCAGGAGCAGCGACAGCACGGCCGCGCCGATCGAGAGGGCGCCGGCGACGTACCAGGCCAGCGCGTAGGTGCCGAGCTGGTCGCGGACCAGGCCGGCGCCCGTGGCCGCCACGGCCGCGCCGAACTGGTGGGACGCGAAGACCCAGCCGAAGACGACCGGGCCGCTGGCGCCGAAGTACTCGCGGCACAGCGCGACCGTCGGCGGCACGGTGGCCACCCAGTCGAGGCCGTAGAAGAGGATGAACACCAGCATGCTCGGCCCCACCGAGTCCGCGAAGAGGGAGGGCAGCACGAGCAGCGAGCCGCCACGCAGCGCGTAGTAGGCGCCGAGCAGCACCCGGCTGTCCACCCGGTCGGTGAGCCAGCCGGAGGCGATCGTGCCGGCGATGTCGAAGAGGCCGACCAGCGCGAGCAGGCTGGCCGCCGTGGTCTCGGGCATGCCGTGGTCGTGCGCGGCCGGGATGAAGTGGGTGCCGACCAGGCCGTTCGTGGTGGCGCCGCAGATCGCGAAGCCGCCGGCCAGCAGCCAGAACGCCCGGGTCCGCGCCGCCGCCCGCAGCGCGCCGACGGCCCGCGCCGCCGCACCGCCGGTGATCGGCGGCGCCGCCTCCTTCTCCCCCGTCGCGCCGTAGGCGGTCACCCCGAGGTCCGCCGGATTGTCGCGCAGCCGCCACACCACCAGGGGTACGACGGCGAGGGCCGCCGCCGCGACGATGAGGGCCGCGGTCCGCCACCCGTTCGACTCGACCACCGTGGCGAGGACCGGCAGGAAGACCAGCTGACCGGCCGCACCACCCGCGGTCAGCACGCCGGTGACCAGGCCGCGCCGCTTCACGAACCACCGCCCGGTGACCGTCGCCACGAACGCGAGCGCCATCGAGCCCGTGCCCAGGCCGACCAGCACGCCCCAGCAGAGGATGAGCTGCCAGCTGGAGTTCATGAAGACGGTCAGCCCGCTGCCCGCCGCGACCAGCAGGAGCGCCCCGCTGACCACCCGCCGCATGCCGAACTTCTCCATCAGCGCGGCCGCGAAGGGCGCGGTGAGGCCGTAGAGGATCAGGTTGACCGAGACGGCCGCGGAGATGGTGGCCAGCGGCCAGTGAAACTCCTCGTGCAGCGGGTGCAGCATCACCGACGGCGTGGCGCGGAAGCCGGCGGCGCCGACCAGCGCGACGAACGCGACGACGGCCACGAGCCAGGCAGGGTGAAGGCGGCGGGTCACGCTCCGAGTCTCGATCAAGGGGTACGAAACGACGAGTGGCCCGCGAGCCATCATGCGCAAGAATCAGGCCATATACTCGGGCGCATGCCCATCGCCGCGAACGCGCACCGCGTGGCCGTCCTCGCCCTCGACCATGTCGTGGGGCTCGACCTCGGCACCCCTTCGCAGGTGCTCGGCGCCGCCCGTGACGTGGCCGGCTACCGGCGGTACGCGGTGGACACCTGCACTCCCACCGGCGGCCCGGTCCGCTCCGCCGCCCGCTTCCAGGTGGTGCCCGACCACGGCCTGGAGCTGACCGAGACGGCCGGCACGGTGGTGGTGCCGGGCATCCACGGTGGCGCGCCGCTGACCCACGGCACCGTCGACCCGGCGGTCGGCGAGGCGCTGCGCGCCGCCCACGGGCGGGGTGCGCGCATCGTGTCGATCTGCACGGGCTCGTTCGTGCTGGCCGCCGCCGGGCTCCTCGACGACCGCCCGGCCGCCACCCACTGGGCGCACGCCGACGCGTTCCGCGCCCTGTACCCGAAGGTCAAGCTGGACCCCGACGTGCTCTTCATCGACGACGGCGAGATCCTGACGTCGGCGGGAGTGGCCGCGGGCATCGACCTTTGCCTGCACATCATCCGCCGCGACCACGGCACCGAGGTGGCCAACCGCGCGGCCCGCCGGTGCGTGGTGCCGCCGTGGCGGGAGGGCGGCCAGGCGCAGTACACCGAGCACCCGGTCCCGGAGATCGGCGCGACCGGCACCGCGCCGACCCGCGAGTGGGCGCTCGCCCGCCTCGACCAGCCGCTCACGCTGCGGGCGATGGCGGCACACGCGCGGATGAGCGTGCGCACGTTCACCCGGCGGTTTCGCGAGGAGACCGGCGCGAGCCCGGCGCGCTGGCTGCTGCAGCAGCGGGTCGACCGGGCCCGGCTGCTGCTGGAGACCACCGGCCTCGGCGTCGACCAGGTCGCCCGCCAGTCCGGCTTCGGCACGGCGGCCGCGCTGCGCCAGCAGTTCCAGCTCTCGATCGGCGTCCCGCCGACCGCGTACCGCCGCACGTTCCGGGGTGAGTGAGCTCGCGAGCGAACCATGAGGCTCAGGGTTTGACGCACGGCGCCAGGCCGGGCGGCCAGACGGGCTTTAGCTAGAGTCCCTCCCGTGCTGGCAGCGGACTGGGGCGACGTACCCACCTGGCTCTCTTCGGTCGCGACGATCATGGCGCTCTGTTTCGCGGCGCTCGCCGCGCTGGCGGCCCAGCGGGTGTACAAGATCGAGTCTGAGCGGGACCGGGTGGCCGCCGAGGCGCGGCGGCAGCAGGAGGCGTTCCTCCGGCGCACCCAGGCGGCGCTGGTGTCGGCCTGGTGGGGTTGGGGGCCCGACGGGTGGGGCGCGTTCGTGCGCAACGCCTCCGAGACGCCGATCTACCAGGTCAGCCTCACCGTGCTGGACATCCACGACCCCAACGTCGGCGAGCGCGTCGACCTGCCGATCGTGCCGCCGGCGGCCGAGCCGATGTTCCAGCCCACCGAGCTCGGCGGCGGCCTGGTCGCGGACGGGCGGCACGCGGTGGACTACCGGGTGGAGGTGACGTTCACCGACTCGGCCGGCGCGCGGTGGATCCGCGACCAGCTCGGCCGCCTCTCCGAGCTCCGCCCCGAGGTGCTGATCTGGGCGGACGAGCGGCGGGCCAACGCGCTGCGCGAGTTCGCCGCCGACTTCCTCGCCACCCATGGCGTGCGGCTGCGCTTCCACACCGAGCGGATCGAACGCCTGCAGGAGCGCCTCGTCGAGGGCGTCGACGGCGACGAGGTGCCGGACGTGGTGGTCGGCCCGCACGACTGGGTCGGCGACCTCGCGCGGCGTGGGCTGATCGAGCCGCTCGCGCTGTCGCACCGCCGCCAGGAGGCGTTCCTGCCGGCGGCGATCGAGGCGATGACCTGGAACGGCGAGCTGTACGGCGTGCCATACGCCCTCGACACCGCCGTGCTGCTGCGCAACACCGACCTGGCGCCCGAGCAGCCGGCGACGTTCGAGGAGCTGCTCGCCTCGGGCCAGGCGCTGTGCGCGGCCGGGCGGGCCGACGAGGCGCTGGTGGTGCAGGTGGGCGCCGACGGCGATCCGTACTACATGTACCCGCTGCTGCTCGCCGCCGGCGGCTGGCTCTTCGGCCGGGACGCGGCGGGGCGGCCCGATCCGCGCCGGCTGGGCGTGACCGCGCCGGAGACGATCAGGGCGCTCGAACGCTTCCGCGACCTGGGCGCGCGGAGCGCGGGTGTGCTCCGCCGCGAGATCGACAGGGAGCGGGCCACCGCGCTCTTCGAGGCGGGGCGTGCGCCGTACCTGATCTGCGCCTCCCGCGTGGTCAGCGACGCCCGCGAGGCCGGCCTGCGGTTCGCGGTGGGCCCGGTGCCGCCGTACGAGGGCCACGAACCGGTGCGGCCGTTCGTGTCGGTGCACGGGTTCTTCCTCACCCGGCACGGGCGCAACAAGACGATCGCCCAGGACCTCGCCGCGCACTACCTGACCCGCACCGACGTGGCCCTCTCCCTGTACGGCATACAGCCCCGCCCGCCGGCGCTGCGCAGCGCGCTGGACGAGGTGGTGGACCGCGACCCGACGATGGCCGCCTTCTACGCCGAGTGCCGCGCCGGCGACCTCATGCCCTCGCTGCCCGAGATGCGCCAGGTCTGGACCGCGCTGGCCAAGGCCGAGGTCGAGCTCGTGCTGGGCGCCGACACCGACCCGGTGATCCGCCGCCTGGCCGCCGCCCTGCAGGAGGCTCTCCCCGCCGCCGCACTCCCGGCGGCGCGCCGCCCGATGGACGGCGGCACCCAGGTCCGCTCCACGTAGAGGCGCATCGTCGCGGCCAGGAACCGCGGGCTGGCGCCGAGCCGCCGGAAATCGCGCGACGCGCGGTGGCCGGAACGGTTAGGTTGCCGGCGTGAGCAGGATCGCCTCGGTCAACCTGGCGGTGCCCGAGCCCAATCCCGCCAAGGGCGTCGGCATCACGGGCATCAACAAGCGGCCGGTCGACCACCTGGTCATGGTGCGCGCGCCGGGGCCCAGGACGACGGGGCTGCACAGCGGCCTGGTCGGTGACCAGATCTTCGACATCGAGCACCACGGCGGCGACGACCAGGCCGTCTACGCGTACGCGCGGGAGGACTACGACTGGTGGCAGGCGCGGCTGAGCCGCCGGCTGGCCAACGGGCTCTTCGGCGAGAACCTCACGACCGAGGGGGTCGACGTCAACGGCGCGGTCATCGGCGAGCGGTGGCACATCGGTCCACGGTTGGTCCTGCAGCCGACGTTCGGCCGGGTCCCGTGCGTCACGTTCCAGCACAAGATGGGCGAGCCGCGCTGGGTGAAGACCTTCGCCCGGGCCAACCGACCGGGCGCCTACCTGCGCGTGCTGGAACAGGGCGAGGTGTGGGCCGGCGATCCGGTGACCGTGGCAAACCGCCCGGCGCACGGGGTGACGATCGCGCGCGCCTTCCGGGCGTACATGACCGAGCCGGAGCTGCTGCCCGAGCTGGTCGAGATCGACGGGCTCCCCGACGACCTGCGCGAGACCCTCGCGGAGCGGCTTCCGCGCCGGCGGTGAGTGCGGCGTTACGGGACCACGGTGACCGGCCACTTGCCGGTCTTGACCAGGCGGATGGCCAGGGAGCCGGCGAAGCGGTGACCGGCGCGCATCGAGGCGCCCACGATCACGCCGTCGGCGTTGACCTCGTCGGCCACGCGCACCAGCTCGGTGTACGGGTCGCCGTAGACCTCCTGGAAGGTGATCTTCAGGCCGACCGACGCCGTCGCCTCCTCGGCCTGCCGGCGTAGGTCTTCGGCGAGCTCGTGGTCGGCCTGCCGCGCCACGGCCGCCGCGCCCGGTGCCAGTCCGACGAAGGCGCCGGGGCGGGAGACGTACACGACGACGAGGCGGGAGCGCTGGCGGCGGGCCAGACCGGCGGCGTACGCGCCGGCGCGCATCGACGTGGTCGAGCCGTCGACGCCGACCACGAGGATCTTGGGGCCGTCGGTGCCGTACTCGAACTCGTGCCCCGGAGGGATGGTCACGGGGCTAAGTATGGTGGCCGGTCACGGGACCGGCACGGCGGCTCCGACCACCTGGTCACGGGACGAGTACGGCGGCTCCGTTCACCCGGTCGCCGGCCAGGTCGGCGAGGGCGGTGCCGGCGGCCTTCAGCGGGTACGGCGTGGTGGTGACGCGCAGCGGGTGGGCACCGGCGAAGGCCAGGAAGTCCCGCCCGTCCGCGCGGGTGTTGGCGGTGACGCTGCGCAGCTGCCGCTCCTGGAAGAGGTGCCGCTCGTAGTCGAGCGGCGGGATGCCGGTGAGGTGGATGCCGGCGATCGCGAGCGTGCCGCCGCGGTCGAGGGCTTCCAGCGCCACCGGCACGAGGTCGCCGACCGGGGCGAAGAGGATCGCGGCGTCGAGCGGCTCGGGCGGCCGGTCGTACGCGCCGGACGCCGACGCGGCCCCCAGGTCGAGGGCGAGCTCGCGGGCGGCGGCCGCGCGGGTGAGCACGTGCACCGTGGCACCCTGCGCGACGGCGACCTGGGCGGCGAGGTGCGCGGAGGCACCGAACCCGTACACGCCGAGGCGGCCGCCGGGCGGCAGGGCGGTGCGGCGCAGCGCGCGGAAGCCGATGATGCCGGCGCAGAGCAGCGGCGCGACCTCGGTGTCGGAGTAGCGCTCGGGCAGCCGGTATACGTATGCGGCCGGCGCGACCGTGTACTCCGCGTATCCCCCGTCGGCGTCCCAGCCGGTGTAGTGGGACCCGGGGCAGAGGTTTTCCGCGCCGCGCAGGCAGTAGCGGCAGTGGCCGCAGGTGTGCCGCAGCCAGGCGACGCCGACCCGCTCCCCCGCGCGGAAGCCCTCGACGCCGTCGCCGAGCGCGACCACCTCGCCCACGATCTCGTGGCCGGGTGTCACGCCGGGGCGGTGCTCGGGCAGGTCGCCCTCGGCGACGTGCAGGTCGGTGCGGCAGACGGCACAGGCCCGTACCCGCAGGAGCAACTCCCCCGCCGCCGGCTCCGGACGGGCCCGGACCACCGCCTGGATGCCTGGCCGCCGCACCTCCCACGCCAGCATGCCGGTCATCTGGTCGATTGTTCCCGAAGGAGGTGGGGTGCCGGGCCGGTAACGCCGCAGTGGGCCGGCACTTCGGACTCCCGCCGCACCCTCGACGGCACCCACACCGCCGCGGCCACCGCGCCCGCCACCAGCAGGCCGGCGGAGATGAGCATCGCGTTCCGGTACACCGGAGCGAGATCCCCCGCGTCGGTGAGGCTGCCGGCGCCGATGCCGGCGGCGAGCGGCAGCGTCGCGACGGCGAGCAGGCCGGCGGCGCGGGCGATGGCGTTGTTGACGCCGCTGGCGATGCCGGCGTTCGCCTCGGGCACCGAGCCGAGGGCGGTCGCGGTGAGCGGCGCGACGGTCAGCGAGAGGCCGAGGCCGAGCAGGATCGCGGCGGGCAGCACATCGGTGAGGTACGCGGCGTCCGCGCCCACGCGGGAGAGCAGCAGCAGCGCACCGGCGCAGACCAGCGGCCCGGCGGTCATCGGGATCCGCGCGCCGATCCGCTGCCCGAGCGCGCCGGCCCGGGCGGAGAGCAGCAGCATGAGCACGGTGACCGGCATCAGCGCGGTGCCGGCGGCGAGCGGGCTGTACTCCGCGACCACCTGAAGGTTGAGCACCACCAGGAAGAACACCCCGCCGAGCGCCGCGTACACCGCGAACGTGACCAGGTTGGCCGCCGTGAACGGCCGGATCCGGAACAGCTCCAGCGGCAGCATCGGCTCGCTCGACCGCCGCTCCACCAGCACGAACGCGACCAGCCCGCCCACGCCGAGAGCGAGCGCGGCCAGCACGGCCGGCGAGCCGGGGCCCTCGGCGGCCCAGGCGGTGAAGCCGTACGTGAGGCCGGCGAGCCCGGCCGCGCCGGTGACCACCCCGGCCAGGTCGAGGCGGCGGGCGGCCGCGGGGTTGGCCGACTCGGGCACGTGGCGGAGCGCGACGTAGATGACGAGCGCGGCGAGCGGCACGTTGATCAGGAAGACGAGCCGCCACGAGGCCGCCTCGATCAGCCACCCGCCGAGGAACGGGCCGATAGCGCCGGCCACGCCCGCCATGCCGGACCACGCGCCGATCGCCTTGGCCCGGTCGTCGGACTCGAACGACGACTCCAGGATCGCGAGCGAGCCGGGCGTGAGCAGCGCGCCGCCGATGCCCTGCAGGACGCGGGCGGCGATGAGCGTCTCCACGTTGGGCGCGAGGCCGCACAGCAGCGAGGCGACCGCGAACCAGGCGACGCCGATCACGAACATCCGCCGGCGCCCGAACCGGTCGCCGAGCGAGCCGCCGAGCAGGATGAGCGCGGCGAGGCTCAGCGTGTAGCCGTTGACGGTCCACTGGAGAGCGGCCGCGCCGGCCTCGAAGTCGTCGCCGATGCGGGGCAGCGCGATGTTGACCACGGTGGCGTCGAGGAAGGTGAGACCCGAGCCGAGCACGGTCGCGAACAGCACCCACCGGCCGGCCGCCTCCGCGTACCGCAGCATGATCACATGGTACGGGCCCCGGGCTTCGCCGTGTCCAACGGAACCGCCGGCGCGCGGACGAGTCCAAGCTGGACGGTCTCGCGGGGCAGCGTGGCGTTGAGCGCCCAGTCAGCCGCGGTGCGCACCCGGTTGCCCGGCATGGAAAGCAGGTGGTAGCCGGACGTCACCGCCTTCGCCACCGGCCCGCCGAGCGGGATGCCGAGCGGGTCGGCGGCCGCCTGCACGCCGCCGAGGTCGACGACGAAGCCGAGGTCGTGGTGCTTGTACGCGCGCCGCTTGCCCCTGCCGTACGAGGCGGCGATGTTGCGCGCGGCCAGCTTGCCCTGCCGCTCGGCGTGCTGCGCGGTCATCGCGGTGATCTCGCCGGGCCGGGTGAGGTCGGGCACCGCCGCCGCGTCGCCGCAGGCCAGCACCTCGGGGTGGCCGGGCACCGCCAGGTACTCGTCGACGACCACCCGCCCCTTGTTGGTGGGCAGGCCGAGGTCGGCGACGAGCGGGTCGGGGCGCACGCCCACGCACCAGACGAGCGTGCGGGTGGGCAGGAAGCGCCCGTCGCTCAGGTGCACGCCCTCGTGCGTGGCCTCCCGCACCGACGTGCCCATCCGCACGTCCACGTCGCGGTCGCGCAGCACCCGGTCGGCGGTGCGGGAGAGCCGCTCGTCGAGCTCCGGCACCACCCGGTCGGCGACGTCGAGCAGCAGCCACCGCACCGGGTCGTCGGCGAGGCGCGGGTGGCGGGCCGCCAGCGCGCGGGTGAAGAGGGCGCCGTGCGCGGCCACCTCGGTGCCCGTGTAGCCGGCCCCCACCACCACGAAGGTGAGCCGCGCCGCCCGCTCCTGCCGGTCGTCGGTGGCGTCGGCGAGCTCGACCTGGCGGGTGATGTGGTCGCGCAGGTACAGCGCCTCGAAGATGCCGCGGAACCCGTGCGCGTGCTCGGCCACGCCCGGGATCGGCAGCAGCTTGTTGACGCTGCCCGCGGCGAGGACCAGCCGGTCGTACGGCAGCTCGCCCTTGCCGTCCTCGGGGTCGGTGTAGCGCACCCGCCGCCCGTCCAGGTCGACACCGGTCGCCTTGCCCAGCACCAGCCGCACCCCGCGGCCGATCGTGGCCGGTATCGAGACCGTGATCCGCCGCGCCTCCAGCCCCGAGGCCGCCACCTCGGGCAGCAGCGGCAGGTAGAGGAAGTAGTCGGTGGGGTTGAGGAGCGCGATGTCCGCCGCCCCCCGCGCCAGCCGGGCCAGCTTCCGCGCGCAGTGGTAGCCGGCGAACCCGGCCCCGACGATGACGATCCGTGGACGAGCCATTGATCCGCCTCTCGTTTCCGCTAGTGGCCTTGGGTTTGAGGACACCGCGCTCGGGTTACCTCAAGTGTGGCGCCATACGGCCGGGCGCGGGCGGTACTTTCGCCGGTCCGGCTCTCCTCCCCGGGGGCGCCAGGCGGAGCCCGGTCGGCAGGGGACGCGTAGGCGCGAGCCCGGGCTCCGCTCTATAACCTGCCTCCGTCCGTGCGAGCTACCCGGGTGGGTCGGCGGCAAACCTCGCTACGCTGCCCGGTGTGACCGACGGCTCCCCCTCTCACCCGGACATGGCCTACGCGACGGTCCTGGGTTACCGGCCCCTCCACCTCGACCTCTACGTCCCCGAGGGCGACGGCCCGTGGCCGCTGGCCATCTGGGCGCACGGCGGCGCCTGGCTCAGCGGCGACCGCAAGACGCTCCCCGAGACCATCGCGCCGCTCGGCTTCTTCGCCCGGATCCAGAGCCGGGGGTACGCGGTGGCCAGCGTCGACTACCGCCTCTCCGGGGAGGCCCGCTTCCCCGCCCAGCTGCACGACGTGAAGGCGGCGATCCGGTGGCTGCGCGCGTTCGCGGGCGATCTGGGGCTCGATCCGGGCCGGTTCGCGCTGTGGGGCGAGTCCGCCGGCGGCCACCTTGTCGCGCTGGCCGGCCTGACCGCGGACGCCGCCGACCCGGCGCTCGAAGGCGACGTGGGGCTGACCGGCGTATCCAGCGCGGTCCAGGCGGTCGTCGACTGGTATGGCGTCTCGGACCTGGTCGCGATGGACCGCAAGCGCCCGGACAGCCCCGAGGCGCTGCTGCTGGGCGCGCAGCCGTCGGAGGCACCGGCACTGGCGACGCTGGCCAGCCCGACCGAGCACGCCCACGGCGACGCGCCGCCGTTCCTGTGTATGCACGGCACGGACGACCAGATCGTCCCGTACTCCCAGAGCGAGCACCTGGCCGCGATGGTCCACGCGTACGGCGTGCGGTGCGACCTCTACCCGGTGCCAGGAGCCGACCACATCTTCGCGGGCGCCCCGGACGTGGGCGCGCTGATCGAGGCGTCCATCGACTTCCTCGACGACGTCCTTTAGACGACCAAGGTTTGGGCTACCGCGCTCGGTGACCGCCGCTGACACCGGTCCTGCGCCGCTTGGCAGATCCTCGTACGAAGTTGGCCCCATTCCTCAGCAGCCTGGTGCCAAGTCGCCGGCTTGGACGCAAGGCCGCCCGGGTGGCCTGAGTTGGGGCTTCTGCCTGATCAGCATGACGCTCGACCGGGGGTATCGCGCGCCCGCGGCCCGCGAGCCAAGGAGAAGACTCGATGGCGACGGTTCTGTTCCAAGATTGCTCGAGGGCGACCGCTTCGCGCGAAGTGCCGTGTTTACTCGCCCGCCGCATCTCGCGGCGCCGCTTTGACGCCGTCTGTCAACCTCACCCTATTTCACACCCCGCAGGGTGCGCGCGGAAACGCTGAACGGAACCCGAAGTCAAGGTGATACCGAGCACGCGACCGAATGGGGTCGGCTCGCGCTCTCCCTGCGGCTTCCGACCGGCGGATCGCTGATCTTCGTGGCACGTTGGTCACATCTCGCGCCCATGGTGTGGATGGTGGTCGGTGACCGCGTTTCGATCGGTGGGATATCGACTGCGGCCGAGGTCCGAGGGCGCCTCGGCGTGGTGTCGATGATGGCCCACGTGACGGCACCGTGGCCGGTGCGGGTCCGCGCGGGGCCTCGGTGTGATGGTCGCGGCCGCCCTGCCCGGGATCGGCGGTGGGCTGGCTGTTCGGGGGCGGTGGTGTGGCCTCGGCCGCTACCTGCTCACCGTTGGACGCGGGATCGTGTGCGCACGACTGGCCGCGTTGGCGGCGTAGTCGGTGCAGGCGCTCACCATGACGCTGGGCCAGGCCCCAGTCGCGGTGGCGGGCATGCTCACGACGAAACTCTTCACGCACGGGACAGTAGGTACGTGCTGCGGTGCGGTCACGCATTTCGGCTAACGCGGCCGATGTAAACAACTGAAGCTGCCGCATGTCGACAATTATCTCGCTCCCACAAACAACCCGCCGCCCCAAACGACAACTGAATATGCCAAATATTCGTGTCATCGGCGCATCCTCGGTCGACGAAAGCCGACCCAGGATGCCAGCCGATAAGAAAGGGCGGCCTGATTCCAACAAATCCCCTGATCTGTTTCCTCGTACGCAGGCGGGGGCACGTGGCATCGGGTCCAGACCGCTGCTCCCGCGGCCCCACCCGTCCGCTGGCGGTCGCGCCGACCCCAAAGTCGTGGTCACCACGCCCTACGATCCGCTGCGGCGGCAGATCGGCGTCGGCACCCTTGACGCCGGTGGGCGTTCGGTTGTCGCGTTGGGGCGCGCTTCCCTCCTTTGCCTCCGGCGGGAGCACTCCGGACCACCGGCCCATGGCGCGGCTGTGCGGGCGCACACGCACCCTTGGGTTGGATTGTGTGACGCGGAGGGTGGTGAGGCCGCGGGAGCAGCGGTCGGACCACGGCGGACGTCGCGATAGCTCAAGCTTGGAATAGATCGTCTAGGGAAGACCTTTCGGAGTCGAGGTTCATGGGTCCGTCCACAGTGTCACTTCCACTGGCGAGCAGGCAGTCGCCCGCCGGCCGAACCCCACCGCAGAGAGCGTGGTCAACCGGCCCGGAAACAGATCGTGGTACCCAGGTCCCGCCATAGGGGGTGTCAAGTACCACGATCTGTTCGCCGTGGCCGTGTCGGTGACTCCATGTGTGTATGTGACGGAGGCTGTCGAGCTGCGCGCACAAACGGAGCACCGCCCGACCGCCCCCGCACTCCCACCCGAGTGCCATCCCGACGGCCATCGACCCGCATGTGCTTTAGGCCGGCCAACGCCCGGGGCGCCACCCCCGACGGCCGCAACGGAAACGATCAACGCTGGCGGCCCGGGTGTTGGTCTGCTCCGCTCGTGTGGGTCGATGGACATCGGGATGGCACCTAACCCCCATCCTGATGGGCCGGAGCGCTCCCGCCGGAGGCAAAAGGGGTAACGGCCAACCACCGCGAACCCGCCGGCCCGCGGGAGCATACGGTCCGCCACTGACACGAACGCGGGCAAGTAATCTGCCTAAAAGAACGGGCGAGCATGACCCCCACCACGAGAGCTCTCTAGTGTCGCGTGATTGCGTTCGCGTTTTCCTTGCGTTTACAGAGGCCACCGCGTTTTCGCAGGTCAGACGCCCGCGCACGTACAAGGTCGAATAAACCGATCAGCATCACGCGAACTAAATCTCCACATCCGCCCACCCACGGCGCGTTTGGCCTTTGCCATCGATCCGGCGGCGAGACACCTCGGCCCGGTCAGGACGCCGCGGTCGGGTCTTCCGGCCAGGCGTGACGTGGATACCGGCCGCGCAGCTCGGCGCGTACCCGCGGATAGCCGGTCCGCCAGAACGACGCCAGGTCCTGGGTGACCGCGACCGGGCGGCGTGCCGGCGAGAGCAGGTGCAGCAGGATGGGCACCCGGCCGTCCGCGATCACCGGCGTCTCCCGCAGGCCGAACGCCTCCTGCACCCGCAGCGCCAGCACCGGCGCCCGCGGATCGGTGTAGTCCACCCGCAGCCGCGGCCCGCCGGGCACTGGTAGCCGCTCGGGGGCCACCCGGTCCAGCGCCGCCGCCTGCGGCCAGGGCAGCAGGCGGCGCAGGGCGGTGGCGACGTCGGCGCGCTCCAGGTCGGCGCGGCGGCGGGCGGCGCGCACCTCCGGGCCGAGCCACTCCTCCGCCGTGGCCAGCAGGGCGTCGTCGGAGACGTCCGGCCACGGGTCGCCGAGCGCGTGCCGGCAGAACGCGAGCCGCTCGCGCAGGGCCCGCGCGTCGCGGTCCCACCGCAGCAGGGCCAGGCCCTCCCGCCGCAGCCCCTCCAGCAGGGCGCGGTCGAGCGCGTCGCGGTCCGGGTCGCGCAGCGGGCGTTCGACCAGCGTCACCGCGCCGAGCCGCTCGAAGGAGCGCGCCACGACGTCACCACCGGACCAGGCCACCTCCTCACCCCGGGCGAGGTGGTCGGCGCCGGCCAACCGCGCGGTGGACTCGTCGATCGCGGCGGCCATCCGGATGCGCGCCGCAGGGCGGCTCGGGTCGCGGTCGGCGGCGGCGATCGCCAGCCACGCCGCCCCCGCCAGCCCCGAACCCGGCGCCAGGTCCGCCGCGGTCCCACCCACCATGAGGTACGCGGTGCCGCCGGGCTGCCGGGCCCGGGCCAGCCTCTCCGGGTACGCCAGACCGACCACCAGCCCGGCGGCCAGATCGTCGGGCAGGTCCGTCCGGGGCGAGTCGCCGGCTTCGCCGCGCAGCCGGCGCACCTCCGTCTTCCAGTGGTGATCGGCGCTGGAACGCTGCCGGCGCCACGCCGCGACCAGGTCCTCGCCCGAGGTCTGCTCGGTGAGCAGCGCGACGACCTGCGCGGCGCGGTCCGCCCCGACCGCCGGGGCACCGTCGAGCAGCGCGCGGGCCAGCCGGGGGTGCGCGCCGACGGCGGCGATGGCCCGCCCGCGCGCGGTGACCCGGCCGCCGGGATCGACGGCGCCGAGCGCCCGCAGCGTCCGCACCGCGACCAGCATCGCGCCGGCCGGTGGCCGGTCCGGCAGCGCCAGCCCGGCGCCGTCCGGATCCCCCCAGCAGGCCAGGTCGAGCGCGAAGCCGGTCAGGTCGGCCACCGCGATCTCCGGCTCGGGCTGGGCCGGCAGCCGGTCGTGCTGGGCCGGCGACCAGCAGCGGTAGACGGCGCCGGGCGCCTCCCGCCCGGCCCGGCCGGCGCGCTGCTCCGCGGTCGACCGCGACACCGGCACGGTGGCCAGCGTGCCCAGCCCGCGGGCGTGGTCGGTGCGCGGCACCCGGCTCAGGCCGGCGTCGACCACGACCCGGACGCCGGGCACGGTCAGGCTGCTCTCCGCGACCGCGCTGGCCAGCACCACCCGCCGGCCGGCACCCGGCCGGAGCACCGCGTCCTGGGCGGCGGCGTCCTGGCGGCCGTGCAGCGTCTGGACGGCGACACCGGCACTGACGCCGGACAGCCGGGACGCGACCGCGGTGATCTCGCCGGCGCCGGGCAGGAACACCAGCACGTCGCCGTCGTGCTCGGCCAGCGCCCGCCGCACCACGGCGGCGACGTGGTCCAGCAGCCGCGGGTCGACGCGCAGGCCGAGCGGCGCGTCGACCGGCCGGGACGGCGGCGCCCACACCACCTCGACGGGGTGCAGCGCCTCGTCGGCGACCACGACCTCCTCGGTCCCCAACGCCCGCGCCAGCGCCGCGACGTCGGCGGTCGCCGAGGTGGCGAGCAGCCGCAGGTCCGGCCGGAGCGTGGCGCGCACGTCGACGCAGAACGCGAGGGCCAGATCCGAGTCCAGGTGCCGCTCGTGGCACTCGTCGAGGATCACCGCGCCGGTGCCGGGCAGGTCGGGGTCGCGTTGCAGCCGCCGCACCAGCACCCCGGTGGTGACCACCTCCACCCTGGTGGCCGCGCTGACCCGGCGATCCCCGCGTACCGCGTACCCGACCTGACCGCCGACCCGGTCGCCCAGCAGGTGGGCCATCCGGCGCGCGGCCGCGCGGGCGGCGATCCGCCGCGGCTCCGCCACCACGATGCGGCCGGGTATCCGCGCCATGAGCGCCAGCGGCACGACCGTCGTCTTCCCGGTGCCCGGCGGCGCCACGAGAGCGGCGGCACCAGCGTCTCGCAAGGCGTCGCCGATCGCGGGCAGGACCTTCTCGACGGGCAGCACCCCGCCATCCTGTCGTACGTCCTCCGGTGCGCTCCCGCGCCGCACCCGGGGCGGGTTCAGTCGAACGGGTTCTCGAAGATCGCGAGCGTGGCGGGCGCGGCGCCGGGCACGGCCGGCGCGATCACCGCCGCGGCGGAGGCGAACAGGACTGCGATGCGGGACAGCTTCACGGCCGTACTCCTTCGGATCGGTGAACCGTACCGGCCGAGCATCCGCCGGCGCCTTCATCGAAACCGCATCGCCCGTTCATCGATCCACGTGGTTTCGTGCCCTCAGCCCGCCGCCTTCTTCACGAGCGCGCCGATCCTCTTCTCGTCGGCGGCGGTCAGCTTCGTCAGGGCGAAGGCGGTCGGCCACATGGTGCCGTCGTCGAGGTTGGCGATCTCGTTGAAGCCGAACGTCGCGTACCTCGTCTTGAACTTCGCCGCGCTCTGGAAGAAGCAGAGGACCTTGCCGTCCTTGGCGTACCCGGGCATCCCGTACCAGAGCCTCGGCGTGAGGTCCGGCGCGCTCGCCTTGACGATGGCGTGGATCCGCTCGGCCATGACCCGATCCGAGCCGGACATCTCGGCGATCTTCGCGAGCAGGGCGCCCTCGTCGTCTCCCTTGGCCCCACCCGCGCGTCGCGCCGCCTTCACCTCCTTGGCGCGCTCCTTCATGGCGGCCCGCTCCTCGTCGGTGAACGCCGACCCCGACGTCTCCTCGGCCGCGGTGGTGGCCTTGGCGACCTTCCTGGTGTCCTTCACAGCTGGTGCCCCTTCTCCGCCGGTCCCGATGTAATGATCTTCATGCTAGGGAGCGGCTGAGGGTGGTGGCTTCTTGAAACCTGCCCAGTCCGTCGCCCGGGTGAGGGGCTCCGGAGAAAGCAGACTTAATGCCCGTATCCGGCCGGGTCGGTAGCACGTTGCTTCCGGCGTAGACCTCATTTTCAGCTTCGGCGGCTTCAAGTATCTCGGCCGGCTCGCCGAGCAGCCGACCCCGTCGATGGCGCCGGTGTTGCTGCTCGGCGGAGCCTTCCAGGACCGGTACTCGTGGGCCCGGCACGAGGCAAAGATCGCGCCGCTCGCCACGACGGTCACCATCGACCTGCCGGGCGCCGGGGACGCCGACCCGCTGCCGCCCGGCTACGGCCTGGAGTTTCTCGCCGACGCGGTGCACCACATGGTCACCGAGCTCGGCCTCCCTCCGCTGAACGTGATGGGCGGCTCCTACGGCGGCGCGGTCGCCTACCGGCTCGCGCAACGCCACCCGGGCTCGGTGCGCCGGCTGATGCTGTGCGGCACCGCGCTGCGCATCCCCGATGTGGTGCGCGCGCGGGCCCGCGCCACGGTCGAGCGCTTCCGGGCCGGTGACCGCGACGGCTTCGTGCGCCACACCATCGAGCTGTTTCTCTGCGCCGAGCTGGCCGCGACCATCCACAAGCGAGCGGCCGTGACCCGGCTGCTGGAGCGGCAGCTGCGGGCGCTGACGCCGGACCAGGCGGACAAGTACATGTGGAACACCGAGCGGGTGCTGGCCTTCACCGACCGCCACGCCGGCGCCCCGCCCACCAGCCGGGTCCTGGTCGTCACCGGCGAGCACGACACGCTCACGACGTCGGCCATGTGCCGCGCCACGGCCAGCGGCTGCCCCGACGGCCTGTTCACCACCATCCGGCACGCCGACCATCTGCTGCCCGTCCAGCGCGCGGACGAGTTCGCCGATCTGATGATCCGCTACTTCGACGACCAGCCGATCGACGACCTGCCGTACTGCAACGGGCTCGAGTCCTTCGGCGGCGCCGCGATCACCCCGCCGCCGCGCGCGTCAACCGGGCCGGCCGTCGCCTGACCCGTGGACCCAGCGGCGGTACGCGACCGGGTCGACGTTGCCGCCGCAGAGGACCGTGACCACGTGCCGGCCGGCGAAGCGTTCGCGGTCCTCCAGGACGGCGGCGACGCCGAGCGCGGCCGAGGGTTCGACGACCAGGCCCGCGTGGTCGAGCAGCTCGCGCAGGCCCGCGATGATCGACGCCTCCTGGACCAGGACGGCGTCGTCCGCGACCTCGAGCAGGTCGTCCAGCACGGCCGGGATGGGGTGGCGCCCGGCGACGCCGTCCGCGATCGTGTCGATCGTGTCGGTGGTGACGACCCGGCGCGCGTGCCAGGAGCGGGTCATCGCGGGCGCGCCGGCCGGCTGTACGCAGATCACCTCGACACCGGGCCGCAGCGCCTTGAGCACGTGGCCCACGCCGGTGGCCATCGCGCCGCCGCCCAGTGCGATCAGCACCGCGTCGACCGGCGGGCCGGCGGCCAGCTCCAGGCCGATGGTCGCGGCGCCCTCGCAGGTCTCGATGTCCAGGCTGTCCTCGACCAGGCGGATGCCGCGCATCCGCGCGATGCCCGCCGCCCGCTCGCGCGCGTCCTCGATGTCGCCGTCCACCAGCTCCAGGTCGGCGCCGAGCGCGCGGATCCCGTCGAGCTTCGCCGTGGGCGCCTGGCGCGAGGCGACCACGGTCGCGCGGATGCCGCGGCGGGCGGCCGACCAGGCGAGCGCCTGACCGAGGTTGCCGGCGCTGGCGCACACCACGGCACCGGCGCCGCGGCCGGCCAGGAGGCTCGTCACCAGCTCGGTGCCGCGCGCCTTGAAGCTGCGCACCGGGTTGGCTGTCTCCAGCTTCACGCTGACCGCGCAGCCCAGCCGGCGTCCGAGTGACCCGCACTCGTACAGCGGCGTGTCCAGGAAGACCGGGTCGATCACCTGCCGGGCGGCGCCGATCCGGTCCAGATCCAACCGTGTCGCGCCCATCAAAGGAGCACCCCGGCGAGCAAGCCCATGATCGGCGACAATACCGCCGGTCATCCGGGCGTGGCACGATCAGGGCGTGGACGAGCGGCGCTACAGCACGACCGCCGAAGACGGTGGGCGCGGGCGGGTGCTCGTGCCGGTGCCGTTCGACCCGGATCGGGTCTGGCACGCCAAGCCGCGCCACCATGTCGCCGGCACCGTCAACGGCATGCGGATCCGGGCGGTGATCGAGGCGCGCGACGGCGGGTGGGGCTTCGCGCTCGGCGCGGCCTGGCGGCGCGGCTGCCACCTCGACCCGGGCGACGCCGTGGAGGTCGTGATCGGTCCGGAGGGGCCGCAGCGGGACGACCTCCCGGCCGACGTGGCGGCCGCGCTGACGGCCCACCCGGCCGCGGGGGCCTTCTTCGATGCGCTCGCACAGTTCTACCGGCGCGCCTACCTGCGCTGGATCGATGGCACGAAACGCCACCCTGAGCTGCGCAAAGAGCGCATCGCGGAGATGGTCACGCTGCTCCAGCAAGGGATCAAGGAGCGCCCGAAACAGGAGTAGATGTCAGACGGCTCGGGTAACCTCGCGTCCGTGCCACATCTCGAATCGATAACGGCGAGCACGAAGGGGAGTGTGGTCACAGACCGGTCCGGCGCCGAGGGCTATGTCGGACGGGTCTGTTTCAAGACCGGACCACCCCGCCACGTAGGCATCGAGCTCGAATGGACCGTTCACCACACCGAAGATCCGTCCCGTCCCCTCGACCCGGCCGCGCTCTGTGCGGCCCTCGGTGACCACGCACCACGCACGCTGCGGCCGGACAGTCCGCACCTCGCGTTGCCGCACGGCGGCACGGTCACCGTCGAGCCCGGCGGTCAGGTGGAGATCTCCACCCCGCCAGAGGCCTCCCTTTCCCGCTTGCACGCCGGCACGGCGGCCGACATCGACTATGTCGCGGCCCGCCTCGCCGGCGTCGGACTGCGCCTCGGCGACCAGGGGTGCGACCCGCACCGGCCGCCGCGGCGCCTGCTGCACACGCCGCGCTACCGGGCCATGGAGCGCGCCTTCGACCGCATCGGGCCGCACGGCCGGGCCTGGATGTCCGGGTCCGCCGGGCTCCAGGTCTGCCTCGACGCGGGCACCCCCGACCGGGTCGCCGCCCGCTGGACCGCGCTGCACCGGCTCGGTCCCGTGCTGGTGGCCCTGTTCGCCAACTCGCCCCGGCAGGCCGGCCGGGCGACGGGCTGGGCGTCGAGCCGGGTGCGCACCTGGTTCGACACCGACCCGAGCCGCACCCATCCCCCGCCGCCCAGCGACGGTGAGGTGGGCTCGTGGGCCGGCCGCACGCTCGACACGCCCGTGCTCTTCGTCCGGGAGGGCACCGAGTTTCACGACATCCCGGAGCCGGTGACCTTCGCCGGCTGGATCGACGGCGCCGCGGGCGCGCCGGGGCGCCCACCCACCTACGACGACCTCGACTACCACCTCTCCACGCTCTTCACACCGGTGCGGGCCCGGGGCTACCTCGAGGTCCGCTACCTGGATGCCCAGCCGTCCGGCGACTGGTTCACCCCCGTGGCCGTGCTGGCGGCGCTTTTCGCTCGTGAGGAGACGGTGGACGAGGCCGCCGCGCGGGCCCTGCCCGCCGCGGACCGGTGGGTGGCGGCGGCGCGCGACGGCCTCGCGGACCCGGTGCTCCGCGCGGTCGCGTCGCGGGTCGTGGAGCTGGCCCGAAACGCACTTTCCGACACCGACCTCACCGCCGCGCGGGCTGGCGCGGTGGCCGACCGGCTTCTGGAGGCTGTGAAGTGACCGACTTGGACGTCCGCACGCTCGTCGCCGCCGAGCTCACGCGGACCCGCCAGCGCAGTGTCGTGCTCACCGACGCCGTGGACGACGACGACCTCATCCGCCAGCACTCCCCGCTCATGTCGCCGCTGGTGTGGGATCTCGCCCACGTCGGCAACCAGGAGGAGCTGTGGCTGGTCCGCGATGTGGGCGGCCGCGAGCCGGTGCGCTCGGACATCGACCATCTGTATGACGCGTTCAAGCATCCCCGCAAAGACCGTCCCCAGCTGCCGCTGCTCGGGCCGGCCGAGGCGCGGGCGTACACCCGCCAGGTGCGCGACAAGGTGCTCGACCTGCTCGACCGGGTGCCGCTGGAAGGGCGGCGGCTGGTCGACCGGGGCTTCGCGTTCGGCATGATCGTGCAGCACGAGCAGCAGCACGACGAGACCATGCTCGCCACCCACCAGCTGCGGGCCGGGCCGCCGGTGCTCACGGCCGCGCCACCGCCGCGCGCCACGGCCGCCGCCGGCGGCGAGGCGTTGATCCCGGCCGGTGCCTTCACCATGGGTACCTCCGCGGAGCCCTGGGCCCTGGACAACGAGCGGCCGGCGCACACCGTCGACGTGCCGGCGTTCCTGATCGACCGGGCGCCGGTGACCAACGCGCGGTTCCAGGAGTTCGTCGACGCGGGCGGCTACGACGACCCGCGGTGGTGGAGCGCCGAAGGGTGGGCCCACCGCCAGCGGGCCGGGCTGACCGGGCCGGCGCACTGGCACGGCGACGGCACGTACACCCGCTTCGGGCGGCGCGAGCCGCTCGTGCCGGACGAGCCGGTGGTGCACGTGTGCTGGTACGAGGCCGAGGCGTACGCGGCGTGGGCCGGCAAGCGCCTGCCGACCGAGGCGGAGTGGGAGAAGGCGGCCCGCTTCGACCCGGCCACCGGGCGCTCGCGCCGCTACCCGTGGGGCGACGAGGACCCGGAGGAGCGCCACGCCAACCTGGGGCAGCGCCACCTCTCCCCCGCGCCGGTGGGCGCCTACCCGGACGGGGCGTCGCCGGCCGGCGTACACCAGCTGATCGGCGACGTGTGGGAGTGGACGTCGTCCGACTTCCTCGGCTACCCCGGCTTCGCCCCGTTCCCGTACGAGGAGTACTCGAAGGTGTTCTTCGGGCCGGATTACAAGGTGCTGCGCGGTGGCTCGTTCGGCACGGACAAGGCGGCCTGCCGGGGCACGTTCCGTAACTGGGACTACCCGATCCGGCGGCAGATCTTCAGCGGCTTCCGGTGCGCGCGTTCCGCCCCGCCGGAGCTCGCCTAGTGTGCCGGCACCTCGCGTACGTGGGGCCGCCGGTCACCCTGGCCGCGCTGCTCCTGGAGCCGCCGCACTCCCTGCTGCGCCAGTCCTGGGCGCCGCGGGAGATGCGCGGTGGCGGCACGATCAACGCGGACGGCTTCGGCGTCGGGTGGTACCCGATCTCTTCCGGGCCGACCAGCTCAGCCGCCGAAGCCGTCCGCTACCGCCGGGCGAGTCCGATGTGGAGTGACGCGGCGCTGGCCGGCCTGGCCCGCGTCACCACGTCGGGAGCGATACTCGCGGCGGTCCGCTCGGCGACGGCGGGGATGCCGGTGACCGAGGGCGCCTGCGCGCCCTTCGCCGGCGCCGGCTTCCTGTTCAGCCACAACGGGCGGGTCATGGGCTGGCCGGGGAGCGTGGCCAAGCTCGCCGAGCGGCTCCCCGTCACCGACCTGCTCACGCTCGACGCGCCCACCGACGCCGCCTTGCTGTGGGCGCTGCTGCGGCACCGGCTGCGCGGCGGCGCCGACCCGGCCGCCGCGCTCGCCGCCACGGTGTCCGAAGTGGACGCCGCCGCGCCGGGCTCGCGGCTCAACCTGCTGCTCACCGACGGCCGCCGGGTCTACGCCACGACCGCCGGCCACTCGCTCTCGATCGCCTTTCCAGCACCCGGCGCGGTGGCCGTCGCCTCCGAGCCGTACGACGACGACCCCACCTGGCAACCCGTCCCCGACCGCTCGCTCGTCGTGGCCAGCCCGGCGACGTACACAGTGGAGGACCTGTGAGGCTCGACATCCACCTGACCGAGGCCGACCTGGCCCAGGCGCTGCGCGACGACGCCCGGACCGGCCTGACCGCGATCCCGAAGACGCTCCCGCCGAAGTGGTTCTACGACGCCCGCGGCAGCGAGCTCTTCGAGCGGATCACCGAGCTGCCCGAGTACTACCCGACCCGCGCCGAGCGGGCCGCGCTCACCGCCCACGCCGCCGAGATCGCCGAGGCCACCGGCGCGAAGACACTGGTCGAGCTCGGCTCGGGCTCCTCCGACAAGACCCGGCTGCTGCTCGACGCGCTACACAGGTACGGCACGCTGGCCCGCTTCGTGCCGCTGGACGTCTCCGAGCCGGCGCTCCGCGCGGCCGCCACCGCGATCGACGCCGACTACCCCGACCTCGACGTGCACGCGATCGCCGGCGACTTCACCCGCCACCTCGACGAGATCCCGGCCGGCGACGGGCGGCTGGTCGCGTTCCTGGGTGGCACGATCGGCAATTTCGAGCCGGCCGACCGGGCCCGCTTCCTGCGCGACCTGCGGGCGGTGCTGCACCCGGACGAGTGGTTTCTGCTCGGCACCGACCTGGTCAAGGACGAGGCCACCCTGGTCGCGGCGTACGACGACAGCGCGGGCGTCACCGCCGACTTCAACCGCAACGTGCTGCGCGTGCTCAACCGCCAGCTCGGCGCCGACTTCGACCCGGAGGCGTTCGCGCACGTGGCGCTCTGGGACGCGAAGGAGGAGTGGATCGAGATGCGCCTCCGGGCGGCGCGGCCGATGCGCGTCCGGGTGGCGCGGCTCGACCTCGACGTGTCGTTCGAGGAGGGCGAGGAGCTGTACACGGAGGTGTCCGCGAAGTTCCGCCGCGAGGGGATCGCGGCCGAGCTGGTCGAGGCGGGGTTCGAGCCGGCGCGGTGGTGGACCGATCCCGAAGGCCGGTTCGGGGTGTCGCTGGCGCGCGCATCATGATCGACGTCGAGCGGGCACGGCGGGAGACGCCGGGGTGCGCGCGGGTGGCGCATCTCAACAACGCCGGCGCCGCCCTCCCGCCCGCCGCCGTCACCGACGCGGTCGTCGGCCACCTGCGCCTGGAGGAGCGGATGGGCGGGTACGAGGCGGCCGAGGAAGCCGCGCCCGCCGTGGAGCACACGTACACGGCCATCGCCCGGCTCATCGGCTGCGCGCCGGCCGAGGTCGCCGTCGTGGAAAACGCCACGCGCGGCTGGGACATGGCGTTCTACGCGTACGACCTGCGGCCCGGTGACCGCGTGCTGACCATCCGCACCGAGTACGCGAGCAACGTGATCGCCCTGCTCCAGGTCGCCCGCCGCACCGGCGCGGAGATCGTGGTGATCGAGACCGGCGAGCACGGCCTCCCGTCGCTCGACCACCTCGCCCGCGAGCTGGAGCGGGGCGCCGCGCTGGTCGCGGTCACCCACGTGCCCACGCACAGCGGGCTGGTCAACCCGGCGGCGGAGATCGGTGCGCTGGCCCGGGCGGCCGGCGTGCCGTACCTGCTGGACGCCTGCCAGTCGGTCGGCCAGCTGCCGGTCGACGTGGCCGCGATCGGCTGCGACATGCTCGCCGCCACCGGTCGCAAGTTTCTGCGCGGGCCGCGCGGCACCGGCTTCCTCTACGTCTCGCAGCGGCTCGTCCAGCGCCTCGAACCGCCGTTCCTGGACCTGCACGCGGCGACCTGGACCGCGCCGGACTTGTACGAGATCCGCCCCGACGCCCGCCGCTTCGAGACGTGGGAGACCAACTACGCCGGCAAGATCGGGCTCGGGGTGGCGGTCGACTACGCGCTCGGGTGGGGGCTGGACGCGATCGAGGCGCGCGTCACCGCCCTCGCCGAGGGGCTGCGCGCGCGGCTCGGCGAGGTGCCCGGCGTCACCGTGCGCGACGAGGGCATCCGGCGGTGCGGCATCGTCACGTTCACGGTGGAGGGTGTGCCGGCGGCCGAGGTGAGCGCGCGGCTGAGGGCGGCGGGGATCAACACGAGCGTCTCTCCGATGGAGTACGCCCGCTTCGACCTCGCCGCCCGCGGCCTGCCCGACCTCGTCCGCGCCTCGGTGCACTACTACAACACCGAGGAGGAGCTCGACCGCCTCTGCGCCGAGCTGTGATCGGGGCTCCTCGCGAGCGGCTCTTACCGCATACGAGGAGCCTCGATCATGGCAGGAGGACGGCGCCCACGCCGGGTACCGCCTGGGCGCGCGCCTCGGCGAGGAGGGCGGCCGCCGCGGCGCGGCCGTTCTCGCCCGTGCGGGACATCCGCGCGGCGATCAGCCCGGCCACGATCGGCGTGGAGAACGACGTGCCGCTCCACATCGCCATGCCCTCGAACGTCTCGACCCGCGGCTGCGGCAGCGCGGGCGGGATGTTCGGGTGCTCCTGGTAGGTGAACTTCCCCTCCGGGAACGCGTTGACCAGCTCGGTGCCGGGCGCGTACACGTCGACCCAGCCGCCGAAGTTGCTGTAGTCGGCCCGGCTGCGCCAGTCGGTGTCGAGCGCGCCGACCGACACCGTGAACGGCGCGGCCGCCGGCCAGAAGAACTGCCGGTCGCCGTCGTTTCCGGCGGCCACGACCAGCGCCACGCCCTTGTGGTGGCGCAGCCGCTGCTCGCCCCAGACGTTGAACGCGAGGAGCCCGCCCGGGTACGAGCGGGTGCCCGCCGACATGCTGATGACGTCCGGGTGCTCGTCCGCCAGCGCGCGGTCGAGGTTTTGCACCAGCGTCGACTCCCACGTGGCGCCGCCGCGGTTGAAGAAGCTCAGCACGCGCACCTCGGCCCGGGGCGCCACCGCCCGCACCAGCCCGGCGATGAAGGTGCCGTGCCCCGCGTACGGGTCTAGGACCCGGCCCGGCCCCACGAGCGGGTCGGTCTCGCCGGTGACCCCGCGCATCCAGAACGGGGTGGTGCTCATCTCGGTGTCGAGGCCGGTGTCGATCACCAGCACCTTGATCCCGGCGCCGGCGGAGGGGTCGGCGGCCATCGGCGGGTACGGCGCGCCGCCCGGCCCGATCGGCTCCGGCTCGGTCGCCGGGCAGGTGACCGCGTCACCGGAGATGTGCACCGCGTGGTCGGGCGCGCACATCCCGGCACCCAGACCGGGGATGTCGAAGTCCTCGTTGCCGACCCGGATCAGGTCGAGGGCGTCGTGGGTCTCCAGGCCGCCGCGCAGCCGGAGCAGGCGGACACCGCTGACCACGTTCTCGACGCGGTCGCGCTCGCGGGACGGTGGCGGCGTGTCGGTGCGGTCGTCGCGGTCGGCCCCCCGGCGCCGGCGACGCACGTTGTCCTCGTAACGGTCCAAAATGGACCTGACCTCGGCTACCGCCTCCTCGCGGACCAGGATGCAGCCCTTGCGGTAGATGTACTGGATCTCCTCCGGCTGTCCACTGCGGACGATCCCCACCTCGTCCGCCCCGCCGAGTGCACGGATCGTGTGGTCAGCCTGTATCTGCTCGGTCGATCTCGACTTGCCTGTGGGCTTGTCAGCCACGACACCCTCCCCGGTGTCTCAATCGTTCCCATGGAATTCCTACGATGTCCTCGTGGACGAGGCACTGCTCGCGCTCGCCGTGTCGCGCCCGGCCGACGCGCTGGCCGAGGCCGGGCATGTGCTCGCCCGGCGCCCGGACCCGACGGCGGCCTCGATCGCACATCAGGCGCGGGCGATCGTACTGCGCGACTCGGGGCGGGTCGACGCCGCCATCGCCGAGCTGCGCGCCGCACTCCGCGCCGCCCAGCGCTCCCCCTCGGCCGAGCGGGCCGTCGACGTGCGGGCCACCCTCGGCGCGACGCTCGGGTTCGCCGGGCGTACCGCGCAGGGTCTGGCCATGTTGGACGCCGCGGTCGCGGGCTGCGCGGGCGGTGTCCTGGCCGGCCGGGTGCTGATGCGCCGGGCCAGCCTGTTTCGGGTGCTGGGTCGATACGACGAGGCGCTCGCCGACCTGCGCCGCGCCATCGACCTGCTGCGGCGCGGCGGCGACCCGGTCTGGGAGGCCCGCTCGCGCACGCACCGCTTCCTCGTGTACGCGGCCCTCGGGCAGGCCGCCCGCGCCGACCGCGACCTCGCCACCGCCGAGCGGCTGCTCGCCGGCGCGGGGATGGTGCTCGACTCGGCGATGGCCGTGCACAACCGCGCCGACCTGGCCCTGCTGGGCGGTGACATCCCGCGCGCGCTCGGCTTCCTCGACGAGGCCGCCGAGCGCTACACGGCGGTCGGCATCACCCGCCCCAGCCTCGCCATCGACCGCTGCGCCGTGCTGCTCGCCGCCGGCCTCGCCGCCGAGGCGGTGTCGGTCGCCGACGAGGCGGTCCACCGGGCCGGGCCGGGCGGCGACCGGACGAAGGTGGCCGAGCTGCGGCTCGTCGCCGCCCGGGCCGCCGTCGCCGCCGGCCGGCCCGCCGAGGCGATCGAACGCGCGGCGGCCGCCCGCGACCTCTTCCGCCGTCAGGGGCGGCAGTGGTGGCACGCCCGCGCCGCGTTCGTGGTGGCGCAGTCGCGGTACGCGGCCGGCGAGCGCGGCGCCCGCCTCCTCGGGCAGGCCGCCGACCTGGCCCACCGCCTCGACGCGCTGCGGGCCGAGGAGGCGCCCGCCGCCCACCTGCTGGCCGGGCGCGTCGCCGCCGGGCTGGGGCGGGCGGCCGACGCCGAGCGCCACCTGGCGAGCGCGGCGCGCTTCCGGCACCGCGGCCCGACGTTCGGCCACGCCGCCGGCTGGCTGGCCCAGGCGCTGCGCGCGCAGAGCCGCGGCGACGTGGCCGCCGCGCTGGTCGCCTGCCGTCGCGGGCTCGTCGCCGCGGGTGAGCACCAGCGCACCCTCGGGGCGCCGGAGCTGCGCGCGCACGCCGCCGCGTACGGCACGGAGCTCGTCGCGATCGCGCTGCGCCAGGCCGTGCGGCGCGGCGACGGACGCATGCTGCTGCGCTGGACCGAGCGGTGGCGGGCCAGCGCGCTCGCGGTGCCACCGGCGCTGCCGCCGGACGACCCCGAGCTGGTCGCCGAGCTGGGCTCGCTGCGCGCGGTCGTACGCCGGCTCGAAGCGGCCCGCGCGGAGGGTGGACCGACCGCCCGGCTGGAGCACGAGCGGGGCACGCTCGAGGCGTCGATCCGGGCGCGTACCCGGCGGGCGGCCGGCGACCCGGCCAGCGGCGGCTTCTCCGGCACCGACCTCGGCGTGCTGCTCGACGGCCTCGGCGACCACCGGCTGGCCGAGCTGACCGCGGTCGACGGCGTCCTGTACGCCACCACCGCCGTCGGCCGCCGCGTGCGCATGCACGTCGTCGGATCGCTCGCGGACGCCGAACGGGAAGTGGAGCTGGCCCGCTTCATGCTGCGCCGGCTCGCCCACGGCCGGGCGCCGCGCGGTGTGCTCGACCGCCTCGACCGGGCCGGGGTGGCGCTGCAGCGGGCGCTGCTCGGGCCGGCCGCCGCCGACCTCGCCGGTGACGGCCCGGTCGTCGTGGTGCCGCCGGCGCAGCTGCACGCGGTGCCGTGGGCCCTGCTCCCGGCGCTGCGCGGGACCGCGCACGCGGTCGCGCCGTCCGCCGCCACCTGGCTGCGCGCCGGCGCCGTGCAGGCGCCGCGCCGGCACCGTGTGGCGCTGGTCGGCGGCCCGGGGCTGGACGCCAGCGCGGTCGAGCTGAAGCAGCTCGCCGCCCTCTACCCCGACGCCGTGGTGCTCAGCGAGGGCGCCGCGACGGCCGCCGCCACCCTGGCCGCGCTGGACGGGGCGTGGATCGCGCACGTGGCGGCGCACGGCACGTTTCACCGGGAGAACCCGCTCTTCTCCGCGCTGTCGCTGGACGACGGGCCGCTGATGGTGCACGACCTGGGGCGGCTGCGCCGCGCGCCACTGCGGCTGGTGCTCTCCAGCTGCGAGTCGGGCGTGGCCGGCACGGTCACCGCCGGCTCGGTCGCCACCTCGGCCGGCGCCGCGGTGGTCGACGAGCTGCTCGGCATGGTCACCGCGCTGGTGCCGCTCGGCACGGCGAGCATCCTGGCCAGCGTCGTGCCCGTGCACGACGGGGCCACCGCCCCGCTGATGGTCGCCTTCCACGAGCGGCTGCGGGCCGGCGCGTCGTTCGCCGAGGCGCTGCTCGCGGTGCGTGCCGCTGGCGGCGGCGACCCGGTCACGGTCGCCACGGCCCTGTCCTTCCTCGCCCTGGGCCGCTGAACGCACCCCAGGGTCACGCCACGCACCGGGTGCGGGTCACGGGACGAGCCACGCGGTCCGCACCAGCTGGCCGATCTCGGAACGGTAGCGGAGCCGGATCGGCCCGGGCGGCACGCCGTCGACGACGAAGCGGCCCAGCTCGTCGACCGCGACCTCCACCGCGCCGCCGTCACCGCGCTCCACGGCGCACTCTGTCACCGCGCCGGTGAACTGCCCGATCACGCGCAGCCCCGGCCCCATGGGCGCCAGGTCGACGTCGACCTGCACGCCGCCGCCGTCGAAGGTCAGCAGCCGGCTCTCGGCCATGCCCGGTCCTCGCACCGACTCGAAGAGCAGGCCGGAGTCGGCGTCGGCCGAGTCGGCGATCAGCTCGGCGAGCTCGTGGTCGAGGTGGCGGGTGGCGATCGCGGCCCGGGCGGCCTCGATCACGCCCGGCGGCACGGGGTCGACCTCGGCGGCGATGCGCCGCAGCTCGGCCATCAGGAGATCGTCATCGTGGTCGCTCATGGTCACCGCCTCCTCACGCGCTCCCGGCCGACGGGGCCTCGAAAGGATGCGCCCCGGCCACCATGATCTTGCGAAGGTTGTCGAGGCAACGACGCCGCGTCGGGCCGATGCCGCCGACCGGCATGTCGAGCGCCTCGGAGACCTCCGCGTAGGACGGGGCCGGGTCGGCCATCAGCATCCGCAGCAGCGACTGGCAGCGCGGCCCGAGCCCCTTGAACGCCCGCCACAGGGCCGCGTCCCGCTCCCGCCGCAGCAGTGCCTCGTCGAGCGCGGCCGTGTCGCCGGCGAGCTGGTCCCAGCCCTCGGCGGCCACCACCCGGGCGCGGCGGCGCAGCACCGCCAGGCACTCCCGCCGCATCGTGGTGGCCAGCCAGGCGCCGACCCGCGCCGGGTCACGCAGCCCGTCGAGCGCCTCGACCAGCCGCAGCCAGGTGGTCTGCACCGCGTCGGCCGCGTCCGCCTCGGACAGCCGCATACTCCGCGCCACCGACCAGAGCAGGCTCACGTACCGGTCGGTCAGCGTCACCCACGCGTCGCCATCGCCATCTCGCACCCGCTCGACGAGTTCGCGCGCGTCCGCCTCCGCCAATGGGTCCATCCCATACCCCCGGATCGCCGGCCCCATTCTCGCGAACGGGCGCTCGGCAAGTCCACGGCCCGCGCCGGGACGGTGGTGATTGGACGGGATCGATTTTGGCATCACGCCAGACATGAGCGGCGCGCACGTCCCGTTGATACGCGCTGTCCGGTGTGCGATATCTGGCGGGTGTCCGTTTCGTTCAAGCCAGGGCCGGTATGGGCGAGCCACGATGGGGCGATGGAGACCAATCTGAGCAGGGCCGCGGCGTTTCTCGCGGGACACGCGCGGCTGATCGACAGGCGGCGGTTCGACCTGCTGGCCGGGGACGGCGACGCCGCCGCGGTGCTGGCCGCCCTGGCCGCGTACCGCAATCCCGACGGCGGCTTCGGCTGGGCTCTGGAGCCGGACCTGCGCTCGCCGGAGAGCCAGCCGGCCGGCGCGCTGCACGCGTTCGAGGTGCTGGAGGAGGTGGGCGGCGCGGGTGGCTTCGGCGGGCCGCTCTGCGACTGGCTCGACTCGGTGACGCTGAGTGACGGCGGCCTGCCGTTCGCGCTTCCGCTCACCGACCCGGCCGGCACCTCGCCGATCTGGGCCAAAGCCGACACCACCTCGTCGTCACCGCAGATCACCTGCGCGGTCACGGCGGCCGCGCTCGGCGTCGCCCGCCATGACGCCGCGGTACGCGACCACCCGTGGCTGGCCCGCGCCGGCGCGTACTGCCGGGAGCGGATCGCCGCGCGGCGGGAGGCCGGGTTCGCGATCGAGTTCCGGTTCATGCTGTGGTTCCTGGACGCGGCACACGACTCGTGGCCGGGCGCCGACGCCGAGCTGCGGCGGCTCGTCGGGTTTCTCCCGGCCTCCGCCACGCTGCCGGTCGAGGGCGGCATCGAGGGCGAGTCGATGCGGCCGCTGGACTTCGCGCCGTTCCCCGGCCCGCTGCGCGACCTCATGCCCGCCGAGGCGGTCGAGGCGGAGCTCGCCGAGCTGGCCGGGCGCCAGGAGGACGACGGCGGCTGGACGGTCGACTTCGCCGCCGGATCGCCCGCGGCGGCGCTCGACTGGCGCAGCTACATCACGGTGCACACGGTCAAGATCTTGCGGGCTTCCGCGCCTCGATGAGGAAGCGGCGGCTGTGGGCCACGAACGGTCCCTCGGCCTGGATCCGGTCGTGCAGCGCGCGGAGCTGGTCCCGGTAGGCCTCGACGGTGAACCCGGGCACGGTCCAGATCACCTTGCGCAGGAAGTGCACGACCGCGCCCACGTCGAAGAACTCCACCCGCAGCGTCGCCTCCCGCAAGTCGACCACGGCCAGCCCGGCCGCCACGGCGGCGGCGACCGCCCAGCCCGCGTCGCGCGCGGTGCCGAGCGGCGTGGGGCCCATCATCGCCTCGGTCAGCTCGTGGTTGGTGCCGACGCCGATCTGCTGGGACAGGTACGCCCCGCCGGGCCGCAGCACGCGGGCGATCTCGTCCCACCGGGTGAGCGTCGGGTGGCGGCTCACCACCAGGTCGAACTCCTCCGCCGGGAACGGCAGGTCGGCGTCGTCCGCCACCTCGTGCACCGTGGCGCCGAGCGGGGCGAGGTTGCGCCGGGCCACCGCGATGTTGGGCGGCCACGACTCGGTGGCCGCGAGGCGGGGCGGCGGCGTGGGGATGGTGGCGAGCACCTCCCCGCCGCCGGTCTGCACGTCGAGACCCGCGCTGGCCGTGGCCATCCGGCGACCGATCAGCCGCGCGTAGCCCCACGGCGGCCGCTCCTCGGTCGCCCGGCCCGCGAACCAGGAGAAGTCCCACCCGTCCACGGGCGCGGAGGCGCCCTCCTCGACAAGTTCCTCGAATGCGGGCACTACGAGCGGACCAGCCTCGCGATCGCGTCGGACGCCTCGCGGATCTTCTCGTCGGCCTCGGAGCCGCCGGCCTGGGCCGCCTGGGCGACGCAGTGGCTGAGGTGCTCCTCGAGCAGGCCGAGCGCCACCGACTGGAGTGCCTTCGTCATCGCTGACACCTGGGTCAGGATGTCGATGCAGTATTTCTCCTCCTCGACCATGCGCTGCAGCCCGCGCGCCTGGCCCTCGATGCGCCGCAGCCGCTTGAGGTAGTCGTCCTTCTGGTGGATGTATCCGTGTGCGTGTGCCGTGTCGTCCATGTCATCCTCTCCCGGCCTGCCATCCTACCCGGCCCGAATACCCTAGGGGGGTATAGTACGACCCATGGACCACGGCCACGACCACGCGCACGGTCACGATAAGCACGCGGGGCACGATCCGGAGCTGTTCCGCCGGAAGTTCTGGCTGAGCCTCGCGCTCACCGTGCCGGTGGTGCTGACCAGCGAGATGGTCATGGACTGGTTCGGTTACGAGCTGGACTTCCCGGGCGTCGACCGGGTCGGCCCCGTCCTCGGCTCGTTCGTCTTCCTCTACGGCGGCTGGCCGTTCCTGGTCGGTGGCGTGCGCGAGCTGCGCGACCGCGCCCCCGGCATGATGCTGCTGATCTCGATGGCGATCACAGTCGCCTACGTGGCCTCGATCGCCACCGCCGCCGGCGCCTTCGACCTGGACTTCTGGTGGGAGCTGGCCGCCCTGGTCACGATCATGCTGCTCGGCCACTGGCAGGAGATGAAGGCGATCGGCCAGGCTCAGGGCGCCCTCTCCGCGCTGGCCGCGCTGCTGCCCGACGAGGCCGAGCTGGTGACCGGTGAGCGGGTCCCGACCACCGACCTGAAGCCCGGCGACGTCCTCCTCGTCCGCTCCGGCGGCCGGGTCCCCGCCGATGGCCGGATCGTCGACGGCGCCGCCGAGCTGGACGAGTCGATGATCACCGGCGAGTCCCGCCCGGTCCCCCGCCAGCCGGGCGACCGCGTCGTCGCCGGGACCGTCGCCACCGACTCGGCCATCCGCGTCCGGGTCGACGCCGTCGGCGAGGACACCGCGCTCGCCGGCATCCAGCGCCTGGTCGCCCAGGCACAGGCCTCGGCCGGCCGCGCGCAGGTGCTCGCCGACCGGTTCGCCGCGATGCTCTTCTACGTCGCGACGGCGGCCGGCGCGATCACGTTCCTGGCCTGGTGGGCCACCGGCGACCTGGGCGAGGCCGTCGTCCGCACGGTGACGGTCCTCGTCATCGCCTGCCCGCACGCCCTCGGCCTGGCGATCCCGCTGGTGATCGCGCTGTCCACGGCGGTCTCCGCGCGGGCCGGCATCCTGGTCAAGGACCGCCTCGCCCTGGAGCGCATGCGCACCGTCGACGCCGTCCTCTTCGACAAGACCGGCACGCTGACCAAGGGCGCCCACAAGGTCACCGGCGTGGCCGGCGGCGACCGGGTGCTGCCGCTCGCCGCCGGCGTCGAGGCCGACAGCGAGCACCCTCTGGCCAGGGCGATCGTCGCCGCCGCCGGCACCCCCGCCCCGGCGACGGACTTCCGCTCGCTGACCGGCCGCGGCGTGCGCGCCACGATCGACGGCGTCCCGTACGCGGTCGGTGGCCCCGCGCTCCTCCGCGAGCTGGGCGCCGAGGTCCCCGGCGAGCTGCGCGCGGACACCGAGGGCTGGGCGAGCCGGGGCGCCGCCGTCCTGCACCTCATCAGCCTCGAAGGCGACCACCCGGTGGTGATCGGGGCGCTCGCGCTGGAGGACGAGATCCGGCCCGAGGCGCGCGAGGCGATCGCCCAGCTCCGCCGCGAGGGCGTCCGGAAGATCGCGATGATCACCGGCGACGCCCGGGCCGTGGCCGAGTCGGTCGGCGGCGACCTCGGTCTGGACGAGGTCTTCGCCGAGGTGCTCCCCGCCGACAAGGACAGCGCGGTCGCCGGCCTCCAGCAGCGCGGCCACAAGGTCGCGATGGTCGGCGACGGGGTCAACGACGCACCGGCCCTGGCCCGCGCCGACGTCGGCATCGCGATCGGCGCCGGCACCGACGTGGCGATCGAGTCGGCCGGCGTGGTGCTCGCCTCCTCGGACCCGCGCGGCGTGACCGGCGTGATCCGGCTGTCCCGCGCCTCGTACCGCAAGATGGTGCAGAACCTCGCCTGGGCGGCCGGCTACAACCTCGTCGCGATCCCGCTCGCCGCAGGCGTCCTGGCCTGGGCCGGCATCACGCTGAGCCCGGCGGTCGGCGCGGTGCTGATGAGCGCCTCGACCATCGTGGTCGCCCTCAACGCCCAGCTCCTGCGCCGCGTCAAGCTCACGCCGGCGACCTGAACGCCAGCCCACCAAGCCAGATGAGCGCTAGACGATCTATTCCAGGTGATGTTTCTGAGCTACCGCGACGCCCGCCGTGGTCCAGACCGTCGCTTCCGCGGCCTCACCCTGCTTTGTTGGTCGCGGTTACCCCTTCATTGCTCTGGGTAGTGGGTGCTTTCTGCTGAATTATCCGCTCATCGCGCTCGGGTGAGCACCCAGCCCAAAGATCGTGGTACGGAGCTGCCCCTATG
>Ga0272482_10000063_pt1 | contig 34313 bp, 29 predicted proteins | sample RVTome_8_FD_192427 | JGI IMG/M metagenome (GOLD analysis project Ga0272482, IMG submission 192427) | Soil microbial communities from uranium-contaminated site in the Upper Colorado River Basin, Wyoming, United States - RVT160D0 (version 2) ...
GCCTCCCGCGCGGCCGTGCGGGCCCGCGCGTTGAAGTCGGGTGCGGCACAGGCGAAGAGCGTGTTCCCTTCGATGCCACCCAGCGCGCAGGCGTACACCGGGGTGCCCGGCTCGATCTGGTCGGTGATCACGCCGTCCTCGGTCACCCGGATGAGCCGGCCGCCGGTGGCGTCGGCGATCCACAGCCCGCCCTCCGCGTCGAGGCAGGCACCGTCGCCGGCGACCCGCAGCTGGGCGAGCGCCGGCTCGACGTCGCGATCGACCGGCAGCGGTCCGAACTCGACCCATACCCGCCGGTTGATGAGCGCGCCGTCCGCGGTGAGGTCGAACGCGGTGACCCGGTTGCCGAACGTCTCCACCACCAGCAGTACGTTCTCGCGGGTGATCGCGGAGCCGTTGGGAAACCAGAGGTCGTCGGCCACCTGGGTCACGTGGCCGTCGGGGTCGACCCGGTGCAGGGCGGCCGGCTCGAGCGGGTGGCCGGCCATCAGGTCGAAGCCGAAGTTGCCCACGTACGCCCGCCCCTGCTCGTCGACCACCAGGTCGTTGGCGTACCCGGTGGCGTACTCCCCCAGGTCGGCGTGGACGGCCAGGGTGCCGTCCTCCTCCCTGCGCAGGACCCTGCGGTCGCGCATCGAGACGATCAGCAGCCGGCCGTCGGGGAGCCAGCCCAGACCGGACGGCTGCTCGGGGACGTACGCCTCCTCCCGCACGTCGGCGCCGTCCTCCCGCATCGAGCGGACCCGGTGGCCGTAGAAGTCGGAGAACCAGAGCCGACCATCGCGCCAGCGTGGCGCCTCCAGGAAGTGGTATCCCTCGGCAACCGTGGTCATCTGCGTGGTCATGTCCGTCCTCCGGTTCGTGGGCGTGGCTACGTGCTGTTCATAGCGACAGGCCGCCGTCGACCGGCAGCACCACGCCGGTGATGTAGGCGGCCTCGTCGGAGGCGAGGAACGCGACCGCCGCGGCCATTTCCGAGGCGTCGGCGAACCGGCCCATGGGGATGCCGGCGGAGAGCTCGGCCAGCTTCTCCGCGGGGATGGACGAGATCATCCGGGTGTGCGCGTTGGGCGAGATGGCGTTGACCGTGATACCGAAGCGGGCCAGCTCCTTGGCGGTGGTCTTGGTGAAACCGATGATCCCGGCCTTCGCCATCGCGTAGTTCGACTGGCCGGGGTTGCCCCGCAGGCCGGTGTACGAGGTGACGTTGACGATGCGGCCGACCCCCTGGCGCCGCAGGTGCGGCACCACGGCGCGGGTGAAGCGGAAGGTGCCGCCGGCGTGTACGGCCATGACCGATTCGTAGTCCTCGTCGGTCAGCTTCCACACCACGCCGTCGCGCAGGATTCCGGCGTTGTTGACCAGGACATCGATACGGCCGGTCTCCGCGACCACCCGCTCCACCACCGCGGCGACCTCGGCGGTGGAGGAGACATCCGCGGCGAGGCCGACGGCGTCGATCTCGGCGGCGGTCCGCCGGACCGGTTCGGCCTCGACATCGACGAGGTAGACGGAGGCGCCCGCGTCCCGGAAGTACTTGCCGACGGCCCTTCCCACGCCGCGGGCGGCGCCGGTGACGATGACGGTCCGGCCGGTGAAGTCGAATGTGACGTTGCGCATCAGGAGAGTCTCTCCAAGCGGTGCGCGCGGATCCGGTCCACCAGCTGGCGCAGGCCCGGGCTCTCGATCGCGACGATCACCCCGAGCAGCGCCGCGTAGAGCAGCTGGGTGGAGAAGTCGGGCAGCGCCGTGGTCGCCACGATCTGTGCGAGCAGGGCCACCGACAGGGTGCCGGCCAGCAGGCCGAGCGGGGTGCCCCGACCGCCGGCCAGTGACACGCCGCCGAGCAGCGCGGCCACCGCGGCGAGGATCAGCGGTTGCAGGCCGGGATCCGGGTTGGCCGACGCGTAGCTGTAGCCGAGCAGGGCACCGCCCAGTGCCGCCAGGGTCCCGGAGGTGGTGAACACGGCGACGAGGTGGCGGTCCACCTGTACCCCGGCGACCCGGCTGGCCCGCCGGTCGCCGCCGATCGCGCGCAGCTCGCGGCCGAGCCTGGTGCAGCCCAGCACGGCCGCGGCGGCCAGGAACGCGGCGAGTGTCAGCAGACTGCGCGGCGAGAAGATCCCGGCCACGGTCTGGTCGACCCACAGGGTGGCGTCGCTGTTGGGGTACGTCTTGCTCAGGCCACCGGACATCACGTACGTCAGGCCGAGCAGAGCGATGTAGGTGGCGAGCGTGACCGGCATCGAGGGAATGCGCAGCCGTGCGATGAGCCCGCCCTGCGCCGCGCCGACGGCGGCACCCGCGGCCACGGCGGCCAGGACGCCCAGCGCCGGGTGCGTGGCGCCGGTGCTCACGGCGACCATGCTGCCGAGCGCGTACGTGCCGACGACCGACAGGTCGAACTCGCCGGCGATCATCGTGATCCCGATCGCCAGCGCCAGCAGGCCCAGCTGGGCGAAGCCCTGCAGCGCGTTGTAGGCGTCGAACAGCTCCAGGGGGCGGCCGCTGACCAGCGGCGAGGCGGCGAACGCGGCCAGCACGATCAGCAGGGAGCTCGCCGGCATCAGCCGATCCGGCCGGGACAGCCACCGGCGGTTCATCGCCGGCTCCCGGCGCTACGCAGGTGCACGGCGACGACGACGGCGAGCACGAGGACTCCTTTGACCAGGGTCTGGGTGCCGGTGGAGAAGCCACGCAGCAGCAACACGTCGGAGAGCACGGAGATGACCACCGCGCCGCCGAGGGTCTGCAGCGCGGAGCCGCGGCCACCCGCGATCGCGGTGCCGCCGACCAGGACGGCGGCGATGGCGTCGAGCGTGAGGGTGCCACCGAGCGTCACCGTGGCAGAGGTGTTGAACGAGGCGAGGAACACACCGGTCAGGGCGGTGCAGGCGCCGAAGAACGCCCAGGCGACGACGGTCACCCGGCCGACGGGCAGGCCGGCCGCGCGGGCCGCGGCACGGTTCTCACCCACCAGGTACATCTGCCTGCCGGCGGTGGTGCGGCGCAGCGTCCACTGTGCGACGACCGTGACCAGGAGCAGCACGTACACGGCGATCGGCAGGCCCAGCCAGGTCGAGTTGAGCGTCTCGAACCCGCGGGCGTCGGGATAGACCGGGGTGCCGCCGCTGAACCAGGTGGCCGCGCCGCCGATCGCGAACCCCGCGGCGATGGTGAGCACGATGGGGTTGGCGCCCCAGAACCCGATGACCGCGCCCTGTACCGCGCAGAGCGCGATGCCACAGGCGAGCGCGATCAGCAGGGCGGTGGCGAGCCCCAGCTGTTGCGTGGCGAGAAAGGCCATCGCCACCACGGTCGCGGTCTGGGACGTGGCCAGCGACACCGCCGAGCCGGCGACCATCACGAGCGTCGCGCCCACCGCCGTGATGCCGACGAACGCCGCCGACGCGAGGATCGCCCGCGCGTTGTCGAGGCTGAGGAACCGGTCGGTCGTCACCGCCAGCACGACGAACAGCGGGACCAGCACAGCCAGCGCGATCGCGAACGGGGTCGGCCGCCCGCGGGCGGGCGAGGCTGATGGCTGCGGACCCGAAGCGTTGGCGGCCGCCTCACGGGTGCGGTCGGCGGTCGTCATGCGCCCTCCACGCCGTGTGTCATGTCTCGCATCAGCCGCGAGCCGTTGGCATCGCCCTCGTACCTGCCGACGACCCGGCCGTCCCGCATCGTGATGATCACGTCGCCGAGCTCGAGCAGCTCCTCGAGCTCGGTGGAGGCGATCATCACGACGAGTCCGGCGTCGGCGGCCTCGCGCAGCAGCCGGTGGATCGCCGCACGACCGCCGACGTCGACGCCACGGGTGGGCTCGTCCAGCAGGAGCGCGAAGACGTCCGGCCGCCCCAGGCACCGTCCGACGAAGGCCTTCTGCTGGTTTCCGCCGCTCAGTGCGGCGACCGGTTCACCGAGGCGCGGCTGGGGCAGGCCGGCCAGTTCCGCGAGCGAGCGGACGGCGTCCTGCTCCCGGCGCGGTCGCACGACACCGCCGCGGCCGAGGCTCGGCAGCCGGGTCGCGACGAGGTTCCAGGCGACGGAGCGGCCGAGGAACAGACCCTCGGACTTGCGGTCGTTGGAGACGAAGCCGACCCCGCTGCGCGCGGCGCGCACCGGGTCGCGGAAGGGGACGGCCCGGTCGTTCAACACGACGGTGCCGGTCGCTGTGGGGTGCAGCCCGGCGAGGGCCCGCAGGACGTCGGAGGCGCCGCTGCCGAGCTGGCCGGCCAGCGCGTGGATCCGGCCCGCCGGTGCGGTGAGCGAGAAGTCCGCCAGCCGGCCGGGCACGCGTAGCTCGGCGATCCGCAACGCGTGGCCGAGGTCCGCGTCGGGCCGCTCGGCCGCGGCCAGGCGGCCGGGAGCCTCACCCAGCATGCGCACGATCAGCTCGTCGACGCTCAGGTCCTTGGTCGGGGTGGTACCGACGGTACGGCCGTCCCGCAGCACCGTCACGGAGTCGCAGAGCTCCAGGACCTCGGAGAGCCGGTGCGAGACGAAGATGACGGCGCGGCCGGTCGCGGCGATCCGCCGGATCGCGGCGAAGACGTGCGCGCTCTCCACGTCGCTGAGGGTCGCGGTGGGCTCGTCCAGGATCACGAGCCGCGCGTTCTGGCTCAGCGCCTTGGCGATCTCGACCAGCTGCCGCTCGCCGATGCTGAGCGCGGAAAGGGGTTGGTCCGGGCTGATCCGTTCCAGGCCCATGCCGTCCAGGATCTGCCGGGCGCGGGCCGTGGCGCGGCGGCGGTGGTTGACGAACGGTACGTCGATGTCGCCCAGGAGCATGTTTTCCAGCACGGTCAACGCCGGCACGACGCTCAGCTCCTGGTCGACCAGCGCGACGCCCTTGCGCTGCGCGGCCTGCCGGCTGCCGAGCTCCACCGCTTCGCCGTCGAGGACGATCCGCCCCCGGTCCGGGGGCAGCTGTCCGGAGAGCATCTTCACCACGGTGCTCTTGCCGGCACCGTTGTGCCCGCACAGCCCGTGGATCTCGCCGGCGCCGACCGTGAACGAGGCCTCGCGGACGGCCGGGATGCCGTTGAACGCGCGGGCCAGACCCTCGACGCGTACCTGGACGCGGCCGCGGGTCTGGCCGGTGCTCGGTGCGTTCACGCGTGGCTGCACTGCTCGGCGAACTGGTCCACATTCGCGGCGGTGACGCGCTCCTCCTTGACGATCTCGCTCTGTGGCGGGTTCTTTCCGGTCAGGAACCGAACCGCGTAGTCCGCGGTCTGTTTCGCGATCGTGCCGGGGTCTTCGGTCGCGGTGCCGTAGAGTTCGCCCGCCCGGATGGATTCGATGCCGGCTTTGAAGCAGTTGCTGCTGGTCACGATCAGGCCGTCTTTGCCGCCGATCGGGAGGCCGGCCTGCTTGGCCGCCTGGATGATCGGCAGGGCCATGTAGTCCGCCATGCCGTACGCCGCCTGCACGCCGTCGCGGCCGTGCTTGGCCAACAACTGCTGGGCGATCGTGCCGGACAGCTGCGGGTCCCAGTTGGCGTCCTGCTCGTCCACCACGGTGTACTGCGGCGCGGTCGCCATCACCGTGTTGAAGCCCTTCATCCGGTCCTGGGTGACGAGCATGGACTTGGTGCCGGTCAGGACGACGATCTTTCCGGACTGGCGCCCCTGGGCCTTGAGGCCCTCGATGATGTTCTGCGCGGCGAACTCGCCGAGCTTCTCGTTGTCGGACAGCACCGACATGACCTCGGTGGCGACCGACGGGTCGGTCGGGCCGTCGAAGGCGAGCACCGGCACACCTGCCGCCTTCGCCTTCTTGATCGGGGCGACCATGGCCTGTGTGTCCAAGATGGATAGTGCGATGAGGTCCGGCTTCCGCGCGACGGCCTGGTTGAACTTCTGGACCTGGGTGCCCGGGTCCATGGTCGTCATGTCGTCGATCTTCACGCCGGTCGGCGCGAGCTGCTCCGTGAAGACCTTGTTGAAGTAGGCCCCCCACGGGTTGCTGTTTCCGTAGCCGACCAGGGCGATGGTCTTGCCGGCCAGCGACGTCGAGCCGTCGCCGGAGGATGCCGGGTCGCTCGCGGCGCCGTCGCCGCAGGCCGCGTTGAGCAGGGTCAGTCCGAGCGCGCCGGCGATGACACCGACACGCGATCCGGTGCGAAACATGCGCTCTCCTTCGGATTCGACATGTATGAGGGCGCCCGTCAGCCAAGAGCGCGGGCGGCGACGGGCGCACGGGGACCGGCCCGTCCGAGAGTTTCTGGCGAACGCGATGGGTGGTTCGTCGGTGTTTCTCACATGTTTCCGGCTTGCCTCAGCCGCTGACTAAGCGCATAGTCACTGAGCGAGGCGGTGGGTGTCAAGGCTCACAGCGGGCGCGACCGGATCGTGATCCAAAAGGTCCGGCGGACGGTCCACCGCGCGTGATGGGTACTGTCCGCAGGGACGCGAAGGAGGCGATGGTCGCGCATGGCCAAACGGCAGACCCGCTGGACGGCGCAGGACCTGGCCGACGATCCTCTGCTCAAGGACGACTCGGCCGACCTGTGGCGGGAGGACCTCGGTGACGTGCCCCGCGGTCTATTGACCTCGGCGGTGCGTTGCTTCGCCTCCAACGGCTTCCACGCCACGACGACCCGCGACATCAGTGAGGGCGTCGGGCTCAGTCCGGCGGCGATGTACGTGCACTTCCCGTCCAAGGAGCTCGTGCTGTTCGAGATCATCCGAGCCGGACACGAGCGGGTGCTGGCGTACGTCCAGGAGCCACCCGTCCTGGCCATCGAGGACTCCGCCGAGCGGCTACGCGCGGTCATCTCCCGATACACGGCCTGGCACGCCCGCCATCACGTGGCCGCCCGGGTCTGCCAGTACGAGCTGGCCGCCCTCACCGCCGAGCACTACGCCGGCGTGCTCGACCTGCGCCACCGGACCAACGAGTTCTTCCGCGACACGGTCGCCCGCGGCGTCGACGACGGATCGTTCGCGCAGGTCGACGTCAAGCGGGTCACCCGCGCGATGCTCTCGCTCAGCATCGACCTCGTCCGCTGGTACCGGCTCGAAGGCTCGGACTCGCCCGAGCAGCTCGGCGACTTCTACGCCGACCTCGCCCTGCGGCTGGTCGCCCGCCCCGGCGTCCAGCAGTCGTAGCTCCCCACGCGGGCGGGGAAGGGGCACGCGCTGGAAACATTCAGCCGCGTGGTGTGAAATGTGAAGGCGGTGGGGCCTGCGCCGCGCGACCAGACAGGCCCCACCGCCAGCTCTTCGCCTACAGCGGCGGGTAGGCGTTCTGCATCAGTTGCGTGACCTGCGCCGGGAAGAACGCGCCGGAGATCGGTGCGTCGGGAAGGGCGCCGGACAGGTTGTTGCCGTTGAGGACGTTGCCGGTGTAGGCGGGGTCGCACATCTGGTCGAAGCCCTTGCCATCCGGGTTGTCGATCAGCCGGCTGGATCCGTCCGACTCACCCGGCGGCTTGATCCATACGTAGGCGTCGATACCGGTCGGGCCTGGGTTGGCTCGCGGCCGCTCGCCGATGCCGGCGCCGCTCTGGTTGCACCAGTTGCCCTTGTGGATACGGCGGTCGATCTTCGAGCCGTTGATCTGCTCATCCAGCGTGCCCGTGGTACGCGGGCCGGTCGGCCGGGCGCTGCCGCCCCAGCCGTTGCGCGAGGTGTCGATCAGCATGCCGATGTTCGAGGGCATGCCCTGGGTGATCAGCTCGGTGCGGAACGCCTGGATGAAGCTGGTCTCGTCGTTGTACCGGTTCCAGTCGATCCACTTCGACGGGCGCGTGGTGTCGTTCACCGTGATGTACGGCTCCACCAGCGCGCCGTAGTTGGCCGTGTTGCTGATGAACCCGGTGACGTTGTTGATGCTGCCGGACAGCCGGACGGTGTCGGCGATCAGCTGCGCGGTGGGGCGGAAGTTGTCGTCCCAGCCGAGCCAGCCGTGGTGCCCGGCGTCGATGTAGTTGTACACGTTCGGGATCGCACCGAGCTTCTGCAGGGCGTACGCGATGCCGGCCTGGTAGTTGCCGTTGGCCTTCATCGTGTCGCAGATCGGCTTCGCAGAGGGACGGCCGGACACGTTCGTGATCAGGTTCGGCAGCGAGTCGATCTCGACGATGTTGATGATCCGCACGCTGCGGAACCGCGCGTCGTTCTGGTACGCGGCGATCGGGTCGATGTACGCCGTCTTGTACCGGTCGATCTCGGTCGGGCCGAGCTCACCGTTGGACGCCAGCGCCGAGCAGTCCCGACCGGGCAGGTTGTAGATCACGAACTGGATGTACGACGCGCCCTGGCGCACCGCCTCGAGCAGGTGATCCTCGACCCCCATCGGGCCGTTGGACTGGCTGCCGGCAGTGCCCTCGATAGCCGCGATCCGGTCGATCCACACCGCGGTCGGGTTGCTGGAGATCCGGCTACCGCCGGAAACCCCCTCCACCTTGGCCTTCCACTCCGGGTTCACATAGCCGCCACCGCCGGCGTACGGGTTGTCGGCACGCTGTCCGGGCGGCCCGGTCGTCGGGTTGGAGGTGGGCGGGGTCGTGGGCGGTGTGGTCGGCGGCTGGCTCGTCGGGTTGCCGGTCGGGCCACCGGTGGTGGGGTTGGTCGTCACCGGCGCACCGGTACAGGCGACACCGTTGACCGCGAACGAGGTCGGGTTGGTGTTCGTGCCCGTGTGGCTGCCGATGAAGCCGGGGTTGATGCTGCCGCCGTTGGAGACGGAGCCGTTCCATGACTCGTTGGCCACGGTCACCTGGGTGCCGCTCTGGGTGAAGCGGCCGCCCCAGCCCTGCGTCACACGCTGGCCGTTGGCGAACGAGAACGTGAGGTTCCACGAGGTCCAGGCGTCACCCACGTTGCGGATGACGATGTTGCCCTGAAAGCCGTTGTTCCACGAACCGGTGACCGAGTAGGTCACGCTGCAACCCGCGGCGGCGCTGGCTGGCAGCGCTTGGATCACCGAGAGGCCGCCCAAGCCAAGCACAGCGGCCGCGCCAATGGCGAGACGCTGTTTCCGGGTACGACTCGATACGAGTCTCACTACTGTTCTCCTAGTTCATCGCGGCGCGCACGCGCCTGCGGGGCAGCTCGCCGGCCCGGAAGGCGAGCATGTCGGTGTCGAGTGCCTCGCCGTGTGGGCCGGCTCGCGCCAACCCACACGCCCTTTGGCGAGGCACACTCGCGTAGGCTCCCTATATGCGTCAGCCGAGTCCGCGAAGGTGACTCTGGCTATAGCAGCGTCCATTGCTGTTTGCCCGCGCCGCTGGCGTGCAGGCAGAGTCCTGATTGGACTCCGGTGATGGTGCCGTCGGCGCTGACGTTTCACCGCTGGTCGGTCTGACCGTCGCGGTCCCGGCCGATGGCGGCGGTGCCGGCGAGGTCCTACGGATAGGTCCGCGTGCCGTGGTGCGTGCCTCCTGAACGTGGGTAGGGCGGCACCAAGGCTCGAGCCACACCGGAAGCGCTTCCAGCCGGCTTGTATCCGATGCCATCGATCCAATGTTGGGCATGTTGCGGGCAGAAGTCAAGATGCCTGCCCAAGCCCTCGGCTCCGGCGCCACGCCCCAGCCCGGACGGAACTGGAAGCGCTTCCAGCCTGTAGCGCTGGTTCCCCGCCCGTGGCGCCGGACTCGGGCACATCGCCTGTTGGCGCCTCGTACCTGGCGTGACCGTGTCGGGCCTGGGTCTGGGAGGTCGATACCATCTACCTGCGACGTCGGCGCCGCCGGTGGCAGGGCGGGCGCCGACCGAGCCACGACGGATGCCCCGTCGCCGGCCTGTCCCCGACGTTAGGCAGGAAGGACGCGGCATCACGATGGAAACAGACACGCCCCGGCGCCAGCCCACTCTCGATGAGGTGGCCGCGCGCGCGGGTGTGTCACGCTCCGCCGCGTCTCGGGTCCTCAACAAGGCACCGCACGTCAGTCGTGCCACGCGCGACGCCGTCGAGAGGGCCATCAAGGAGTTGGGGTACCTGCCCAACCGCACCGCTCGTGCCCTGGCCACCCAGCAGACCGGAATCGTCGCGCTCGCCATCTTCCACGACGAGCCTGAGTTGTTCGCCGATCCGTTCTTCGGTCAGGTCATCGTCGGTGTCTCCTCGGCGCTCGAGGACACCGAGTTACACCTGTTGTTGTGCCTGGCCAGCGCCGGCCGGGGCCGGTCCCGGCTCACCAGCCTGCTGAACACGCGGGGCGTCGACGGCATCATGTTGATGGCGCTCCGCGGGGACGACCCGCTGACCCACATCGTGCGCCAGGTCGGCCTGCCCGCCGTGTACGGCGGCCGACCCTTGCATTTCGAGCCACAGTGGTACGTCGACTCCGACAACCTCGGCGGGGGCCGGCTGGCCACCGAGCATCTCATCGGCCTCGGTCGGACCCGGATCGTCACCATCACGGGCGAGTTGAACCTTGGCGCCGGCGCCGCCCGCTACCGCGGCTACCGCGAGGCGATGATCATGGCGGGCCTGACTCCGTACGGCATGGTGGAAGGTGACTTCACCGAGGCCAGTGGCGCCGCGGCGATGACCAGGCTGCTCGACGACCACCCGGATCTTGATGCCGTGTTCGCCGCCAGCGACAACATGGCGGCCGGGGCGCTGCGCGTGCTGAGAGAGGCCGGTCGGTCCGTACCGGCGGACGTAGCGGTCGTGGGCTTCGACGATCTGGGAATAGCCGAACGGACCGACCCGCCATTGACAACGGTTCATCAATCGATTCAGTCCTTGGGAAAGGAAATGACCCGGGTACTCATCGAATTGATCGCGGGGCGGGAAACCGCGTCCCTTATCCTTCCCACGAGGTTGGTGCTGCGCGACTCCGCATGATCGAGCGACCGCACGCATCATCGGGCACAGAGCCGGCCCGCCGGTAGAGGCTCGATTTCCGGAAGAAGCGGCAACGATCCCGCCTCGGTGGAGGCTCTGGCGACACGTCTGGCCTGTTCATGACCTCTCCCCTGGCCCCGCACCTGGAGACATGTGGCCCGCGCGCTCACCCGGACGAGGAGCACTTACCGAGGAAGTTCCGGAAGTAGATATTGACGGAGATGTGGGCGTTGAGTATCGTCACACGTCATACGACAGGCATCGACGCTGACCGAAGTTTGAGCCGGGCTTCGCAGCGTGAGGGCGATCTCGACCGAGCCGGGGCTCGCGCCTGAGCCGCACGAGAGGTGAGTCATCGGCTCCCACCACGCGGCGTCTACGGGGGCATTCGGTCACGCATTCACCGTGACCGTTCTGGTTCGTCGCAGCTCACGACCACCGTCTGGAGAGCCACGTGAAGCGCGCCATCACCGCCGCGGCTGTGTTCACCACCGCCGTGCTTTTGACCTCGGGCTGCACGCCTGGATCGAGCAGCGACACCGGATCGTCCGACTCGAAGACCTTTGAGTTCTGGTCGTTCACCGGGATCGATCAGAAGGCGGACGTCGACGTCTATAAGAAGGCGCACCCGGACGTGGAGATCAAGCTCACCGAGGTGGGCAGCACGAGCGAGACGGCCCAGGCACTGACCACCGCGCTGGCCGGTGGCAAGGTGCCCGACCTCGTGCTGATCCAGGGTGACGACCTGCCGAAGTTCATGCAGTCGCCGGAGAATTTCGTCGACCTGGCCACGCTGGGCGCCGACCAGAAAAAGGCAGACTACCTCGACTGGGTGATGAAGCAGTCGGTGACCGAGGACGGCAAGATCATCGGGCTGCCCACGGACGTCGGCGGCATGGCGATGGTGTATCGCACGGACCTGTTCAAGGCCGCCGGTCTGCCCACGGATCGGGAGCAGGTCTCCAAGCTGTGGCCTACCTGGGACGCGTTTCTCGAGGTCGGCAAGAAGTACGTCCAGGCGACCGGCAAGCCGTTCCTGGACAACACCCCGACGAGCGTCTTCTTCCAGGCGGTCAACCAGGGGTCGGAACGCTACTACGACGCGGACCGCAAGCGGTCGTACGACAAGAACCCACAGGTGAAGGCCGCGTTCGACCTGGCGTTGAAGGTCCACGCGGCGGGCGTCACGGCCAGGCAGACCTCGTGGTCGACCGGCTGGACCGCGGGCATGGGCAAGGGTGACTTCGCGGCCGTGTCCGCGCCGTCGTGGATGCTCCACGCGATCCGTACCAACGCTCCCGGCACGGCCGGCAAGTGGGATGTCGCCACCATCCCGGGTGGCTCGGGAAACTGGGGCGGCAGCTACCTCGCCATCCCCAAGCGCGCGAAGAACCCGAAGGCGGCCTGGGACTACATCGCCGAGATGCAGTCGCCGGCCGGCCAGCTCGCGCACTTCCTGATGCAGGGTTCGTTGCCGACGACACCGTCGGTCTACTCGGACCCGCAACTCCTCGCGAAGACCGACCCGTTCTTCTCCGACGCGCCGATCGGCAAGATCTACACCGATTCCGTGCTGGGCATCAAGCCCTTCTACATCGGACCGGATGACGCCACCATCGGCATCGAGCTGCTCAACACCCTCACCAGCGTCGAGCAGGGCAAGGTCGCGCCGGACAAGGCGTGGAACACCGCGCTGACCAACGTCAAGAACGCCCTTCGCGGCTGAACGGACCACTGACGCGCGGGCGGCCGGTGCGGGCCCGGCCGCTACAGGTCGGGAAGGTGACCGCTGTGACCACCATGCTCAGCCCGGGCACGATCGAGAAGACCGCCGCCCAGCCCGCCCGGCAACGCCGCATCCACTTGGGCGTGCGCGAGCGGCTGGCGCCCTACGCCTACATCGCGCCGTTCTTCCTGCTCTTCTTCATCTTCGGGCTCTTCCCGCTGCTGTTCACGTTCTACGTCGCCCTCTTCGACTGGGACCCCATCGGCGAGCACCACTTCGTGGGGCTGGCCAACTTCTCCGAGCTCGTGCACGACCCGCGCTTCTGGGGCGCGATGCGCAACACGTTCAGCATCTGGGCGCTGTCGACGATCCCGCAGTTGCTGCTCGCACTCGTCCTCGCGCACGTGCTCAACCACGTACGGCTGCGGGCGGCCACGTTGTTCCGGATGTCCGTGCTGGTTCCCTACGTCACCTCCGTGGCGGCGACGACCATCGTCTTCGCTCAGCTCTTCGACCGCGACTACGGCATGCTCAACTGGTTTCTCGGGCTGCTCGGCTTCCAGCACATCGACTTCACGGCGTCGGTGTGGGGCAGCCACATCATGATCGCCACGATGATCGCCTGGCGGTGGACCGGATACAACACCTTGCTGTATCTCGCTTCGCTGCAGGCGGTTCCCCGCGAACTGTACGAGGCCGCCGCCGTGGACGGCGCCAACGGTTGGAAGCAGTTCCGCCACATCACCATCCCCTCCCTGCGGCCGATCATCGTGTTCACCGTCGTCACGTCTACGATCGGCGGGCTGCAGGTCTTCACCGAGCCGCTGCTGGCCAACCCGGTGGGCGGACTCACGTGCGGAGCGGCACGGCAGTGCCAGACCCTCACTCTCTTCCTGTACGAGCAGGGCTTCGGCCGGTTCCACTTCGGCTACGGCGCGGCGGTCGGTGTCGCGCTGTTCGTCATCGTCGTGATCGTCGCCGCGATCAACTACGTGCTCGTCACCCGCATCCGCTCGGAGCGTCCATGAAGCCCACATCCTCGACCGCCGCACCCACACCAACGCGCCGGCGCCACGCCAGCCGGGTCCCGTTCTGGGTGTACGCGCTGCTCGGCGTCATGGTGTTCGTCAGCGTGTTTCCGCTCTACTGGATGTTCGTGGTGTCCACAACGGACTCAGCCACCGCGTTCAACCTTCCGCCGCACATCCTGCCCGGGGGAAACTTCCTGCACCTGGCCGGCCTGGTCTTCGACACCGTGCCGTTCGTGCAGGCACTGCTCAACAGCGTCGCCGTCTCCACCGCGATCGGCGTGGGCCAGGCGCTGCTGTGCGCGCTGGCCGGATTCGCCTTCGCCAAGCTGTCCTTCCGCGGCCGCAACACGCTGTTCGTCATCGTCGTGCTGACCATGACCGTCCCGGCCCAGCTGGCCATCATCCCGCAGTATCTGATCATGTCGAAGCTGGGTTGGGTGGACACCCTGCAGGCCGTTATCGTCCCCGGCCTGGTAAGCGCCTTCGGCATCTTCTGGATGCGTCAGCACATCAGCAGCACCATCGACGACGAGCTCATGCACGCCGCCCGCGTGGACGGCGCGACCACCTGGCAGATCTTCTGGCGCATCGCGTTCCCCCTGGTTCGGCCGGCGGCGTTCGTCCTCGGACTGTTCGGGTTCGTCAACGCCTGGAACGACTTCCTATGGCCGTTCATCGTGCTGAAATCCCCGGACAGATACACCGCCCAGATCGCCATCAAGGCACTGCAGAATAGCCGGGATATCGACCTGGGCCTGGCCATGTCCGGCTCATTCCTGGCCACACTGCCACTGCTCGTACTGTTCTTCCTCGTCGGGCGACGCCTGGTGCAGGGCATCATGGAAGGCGCATTCAAAGGTTGACCAGCCCTGCGGGATCGCGTGGGTGCGCCGCTGTTTCAGGTCCGCCGTAGGCTGGTAGATTACATTTATGAGTATCAATGCATTGAGAACCTCGGGTCGCGCGGTGGGCGCCGTCATCGGCACCGCCTGCCTGCTGCTCGGCGTCGCGCCCGCCGCCGCTGGCACCGTCACCGCCGCACGCGCGGACACCCCGCCCGGGGCGCCGCCCGGAGTGTGCCCCGCCGATACCGGCTGGGGCCCGCCACTGCCCGGCACCGCCCTGTCCGCCTCGCGGGTCCAAAGTGGATTCCAGTTCCTGGAAGGCCCCGTCTGGGTCGCCGATCCCGGATACCTGCTCGTGTCCGACCTCGCCCCGGCCACCGGCGCCGAGCAGGTGCAGCCGTCGACGATCCGCCGGCTCGTCCCACCCGCCCCGGCCGAGACGTTCGTCGCCAACGCCGGCAGCAACGGCCTGGCGCTGACCCCGGACGGGCAGCGGATCCTCGCCGCGACCCACGACAACCGCACCGTGTCCGCGTTCCAGCTGTCCGACCGCGCCCGCAGCGTGGTCGCCGCCGACTATCAGGGACGGGCGTTCAACTCCCCGAACGACGTCACGGTCCGCGCGGACGGCGTCGTCTACTTCACCGACCCGTCCTTCCAACGGGGTCGCCGGCCCGACGCGATGGGCGGCCGGACCGGGGTTTTCCGGGTCGTCAACGGGCAGGTCGCCCTCGTCGACAACAGCGTGCGGCAGCCGAACGGCATCGCCCTGTCCCCCGACGGCAGCACCCTGTACGTCGGCGCGTTCGGGGAGAACCGGATCTACGCGTACCAGGTGCGGCCGGACGGCAGCACCGGCCAGCGCACCGTCTTCGCCACCATCGCCAGCCCGGACGGGGTGACCGTGGACTGCGCGGGCAACGTCTACTGGGTCTCGCACAGCGAGGGCCGGGTGCACGTGTTCTCGCCGAGCGGCGCCGCGCTCGGCACGATCTCGTCGGGCACGCAGGCCACCAACGCGGCTTTCGGCGGGACCGACCGCCGGACCCTCTACATCACGGCCGGCCGGACCGGTGACTACGGGATCTACAGCATCCAGCTCGGCGTTCCCGGCTACCCGTTCTGACTCCCACGTGCCCATCGACCGACGACCAGCGTCACGGGGCCGGCGTCGGCCGCCAGAAAGGTAACCACATGCCACCATCCCTGCCCGCCCGCCGGGGCCGAGGTGCCGTCGCGCTGATCCTGCTCGCGCTGGCGCTGATCGGACTGGGCGCCACCGCTCTGGTGGTGACCGCACCGGCCTCGGCCGCGGCCGGTGGTCCGATCGTGAACGCTCGATCGCAGCGGTGCCTTGACGCCCGCAGCGCGGTCGCCCGCCTGTACGACTGCCGCGACGAAGCCCGCCAGAGCTGGACCGTAACCACCGCCGGCGAGCTGCGCCTCGTCGACGGCAGCCGCTGCCTCACCGCCGGCTCCGGCACCTCCGGCTCGACGGCCCGGACCGCCGCGTGCGACGGGTCGGCCGCGCAACGGTTCCGGAGCACCGCCGATGGCCCGATCACCGCCTCCTCCGGGCTTTGCCTGGACGGCGGCTCGGGTGGCAACGGCGTCACGGTGACCATCCGGACGTGCGCCGGAGGGGCCGCGCAGCGCTGGACCGTGCCGGCGGGCACGGCCGACACCACCCCGCCGACCGCCCCGGCCGAGCTTCGCGTCGACGCCCTCGCCTGCGACTCGGTCAGCCTCAGCTGGTCGGCCGCTACCGACGACAGTGGTGTCACGGGCTACGACATTTACCACGACGGCCAGCTCGTGACTTCGGTGGCGGGGACCGCGAGGTCCGTCACCGTACCCGCCGTCGGCGGGGCCACCTGGGGCTTCTACGTCAACGCCCGGGACGAGGCCGGCAACGTCTCACAGGCCAGCCCCACGGTGTCCGTCACGCCGCCGTACTGCCAGCCGGATGACGAGCCGCCGACCACGCCCACCGGGCTGACCGGAACGGCCGCCGGTACCACCGTGGTCCTTTCCTGGACCGCGGCGACCGACAACGTGGCCGTGACCGCCTACGTCGTGCTCCGCGACGGCACCGCGATCGGGACCGTCACCGGCTCGGCCGCGAACCCGCCCGCCACCTCGTTCACCGACAGCGGGCTGCGTCCGAACACCGAATACCAGTACGCCGTGGTAGCCCGGGACGCCCAGGCCAACACGTCCGCGCGGAGCGCCCCGGTGACCGTCTCCACCGGCGCGGCCTGCGCCAACCCCGTGTGCGACACCACCGAGGTGACCACCGAGTCGGATCTGCCGTGGGGACTTGTCCAGCTGCCCGACGGCACGGTGCTCTACGGCCGCCGGGACGTCTTCGACATCATGGCCATGCAGCCCGATGGCGACGACAAACGCAGCATCGGCACCGTCCCCGGAGTGCAGGGCACCAACGGTGAGGGCGGCGTGCTGGGGCTCACGATTTCGGCGAGCTTCACCACCGACCGGTGGCTGTACATCTACCACACGACCGCGACCGACAACCGGATCGTGCGGATCCGCCTCGAGGAGACCCTGCGCACCGACACGGTCCAGGTGCTGCTCACCGGGATTCCCCGCAACAAGTACCACAACGGCGGCAGGCTGCGGTTCGGCCCGGACGGCATGCTGTACGCCGCGGCCGGCGACGGCCAGGACCCGGACCAGGCCCAGGATCTGGCCGCTCTCGGCGGGAAGGTGCTACGGCTGCGGCCGGACGGCGGTGTACCGGCGGACAACCCGTTCGCCGGCAGCTACGTGTGGAGCTACGGACACCGCAACCCGCAAGGGCTGGCGTTCGACTCGCAGGGCCGGCTCTGGCAGCAGGAGTTCGGCAACAACGTCATGGACGAGACGAACATCGTGGTGAAGGGCGGCAACTACGGGTGGCCCGGCTGCGAGGGCACCACAGGCGAGTGCGACGAGCCCGGGCTCGTGGCACCGGTCCGGACCTACCCGGTCGCATCGGCGTCCTGCAGCGGCATCGCGATCGTCCGGGATGTGCTGTACATCGCCTGCCTGCGGGGGACGCGGATGTACCGGGCGACGATCAGCGGCACCGCCCTCACGGACGTCCAGCAATACTTCGTCGGCACCTACGGCCGGCTGCGCACCATCGAACCAACCATCGATGGAAACCTGTGGCTAACCACCAGCACCGGCGGCGACAAGGACAGCGTCCCCAACAACAGCGACGAACGGATATTCAAAGTCACCCTCGGCGGTTGAACGGGACGGCGCGGTACTGGCCGCGCCGGCCCGGGCAGCGGCGCCCGCCTGGCGAAGATCAGTTCAAGCTGATCAGACCGGGGTATGTCGGAACGATGACCGACACGGATAAGACCCCTATCGGCGATCCCGACGACGCTGTGGACGACGATTTCGCCGATGAGCACTCCTCCGTCACCTTCGCGGACGAGCAGGAGGGCGGCCCGGAGGGCGAGGCGGAGCCAGAGTCGCCGGAAGGTTACAGCGGCATGGACTGAGATCCCACGACGTCGACCTTCCAAACGCGGGCGCGTCAGCGACGGCGGCTTTGCTCGCCGTCCTGGCCGGCCTGGTCGGTGGCGTGGGTGAACTGCGAGGCGGTCAGCTGGTTGACCGATCCGCCAATGAGAGTCGGATCGAAGTTCAGCTACCTCGTGCATCTCGGCGACTGGCGACGGACCCTCACGTACACGGTCGTGGATTTCGAGCCCGGCATGCGCTTGACCATGCGCCAGGACGACCAACCGAGACCTGGTGGGACCGCCTACACCTGGAGGATCGTGGGTCACGGCCTCACTCGGATGTCCTCGCGTATGTGGGCGAGGAGCTAGAAGCCGCGCAGGTGTGAATCGACGCCATGGAGCGCGCCGCGCGTGGCGACGTCGATCCCACAGCCACGACGATGCGGCTACGACGGGTGACCGGGGGCGGACCTGTCGTCGAGACGACTGTGATTCGGACAACCGCGTGCTCTACTGCGGTCACGGGGGTCGCGTCGGCACAGGGAGCGTGCAGCGATGAGCGATGATCCACTCGACGACGTCGAGCCACAGACCGATGTCCCGGAGCACGCGTTCGAGACCGAAGGCGTCGTCTTCACCGAGGAAGACGACCGCGACGCGCCGCATTTGGCCGTCCCTGACGACGACGTGGAGGCCGCTGACGCCGGCGAGGGCATTGACGCGCTGATCCGGGCCGCGCGGGAGGCCGACGATGGTTGACTTCCCGAAACGCCCCAAGGGCGTGAACGTCAACGCCGCGGCCGACCGCGGCTGGGGCAGCGGATGGCCGCGCTGCCAGGAGTCGAAGCAGACCCGCATCAAACTCGACAATGGAGTCCGGATCCAGGTGCGCCGCGAGCTCGGGCCACTGCTCACGATGCTGCTCAACGAGGTCGGGCGGCGCGGCTACCGCATCCGGCAGGGCGACACGGGCGGGTTCTGCTGCCGGCAGATCTTCCGCAGCGACGGCACCCCGACCGGCAAGCCCAGCAACCACAGCTGGGGCCTCGCGGTCGACATCAACTGGGACTCCAACAAATTCCAGAAGACGCTCAAGACCAACCTGCCACCGTGGTCGGTCTCGCTCATGTGGGCGTACGGCTTCTTCTGGGGCGGCTGGTACAACGGCACCAAGGACGCCATGCACTTCGAGTTCGTCAAGACCCCGCAACAGGCCGAGAAGCTCACCCGGGTGCTGGCCCGCACGTTGCAGAAAAGCCCGGGCGGTCTGCTGGAGGGCGACGTGTTCAACCCGTACTTCGTGAAAGTCAAGAACAAGCCCGCCGTGTTCATCGTGACGACCGGCGGGGTCTCTCACGTGAAGAACCCGACGCACATGAAGTTCCTGATCAAGGGTGGCGTCTCCGAGACGATCACGTTCGTGACCGAGCAGGAGATGCGGGAGCTGACCGTCCCAGAGCCCTGATCCCGCCGCGGCGGATCACACGGACGCTACGGGCGGCGCCGCCGGCGTTGCCCCGTGTCGCTGATCGACGGTGGCGTGGTGAGGTACATGTCGGCCGGGTTGACGTCGACGCCAGGCGTGACGATCGCGTCGATGGCGTCGAGCACGTCGTCGCTCAGCTCCACATCGGACGCCGCGATCGAGTCTTCGAGCTGTTGCGGGGTACGCGGCCCGATAATCACCGAAGTGATGGCCGGGTGCGCGCGGACGAACGCGGTAGCCATATGCGGCAACGGGATGCCGGCCTGTTCGGCGACCTTCGTCAGCGCGTCGACGATCTCGGCGCGGCGGGCGTTGGCCGGGTTGCTCGTGTCGAAGACCTGCGGGCTGCGCTTGGCGCGGTTGCTCTCGGACAGATCGCGGCCGCTGAGCCAGCCGCTGGCCAGCGGGCCGTAGCTGAGCACGCCCATCTCGAAGCGCTGCGCGGTGGGCAGCACCGCGACCTCGACCGCCCGGTTGACGATCGAGTAGCGGGGCTGCTCGGTGACGAACCGGGCGTAGCCACGCCGCTCGGCGACCCACTGCGCCTCGACGATCTTCTCGGCTGGGAACGACGAGTGCCCGAACGCGCGGATGAGGCCAGCCCGCCGCAGGTCGGTGAGCGTGCCGAGGGTTTCGTCGAGGCCGGTGTGCCAGTCGTAGCGGTGCAACTGGTAGAGGTCGATATGGTCGGTGCGCAGCCGGCGCAGGCTGGCCTCGAGCGCGCGGCGGATCCAGCGCGGCGACGCGCCCTGGCGGTTGGGGTCCGCGGCGCTGGGGAAGCCAAACTTCGTGGCGAGCACGACCTCGTCGCGGCGCTCCCGCAGCGCCTCACCGACGATCTCCTCGGTCTCGCCACTGGCGTAGACGTCGGCGGTGTCGATGAAGTCGATCCCGGCGTCGATCGCCCTGTGGATCATGCGGATCGTCTCGGCTCGGTCGGTGTTGCCCCAACCGCCGAACATCATCGTGCCGAGGGCGGTGTCGCTGACCGACATGCCCGTGGCACCGAGATACCTGCGTCCCATTGGACCTCTCTCCTGCAGGCTCGAACAAGCGGAGTCGCTTCCAGTCTAAACCGGAGGTCCCTCCGCTTAGCAGGTCTCCAACCGTAGCGCGCCGACGTCCCGGTCGTTGTTATCGTCACGCTGCTGAACGGAGGTCGTCATGCACAAGCTGGTGGTCCTGTATCCCATGCCCGCCGATCCCGAACACTTCCGCAGCTACTACGTGGCCAACCACCTTCCGCTGGTCTCGCGCCTACCTGGCCTGCTCACCTGGCGCTACAGCTTCGAGGTGGCGGCGACCCAGGGAGAGACGCCGTACTTCGCGGTCTTCGAAGCCGAGTTCGCCGACGCCGCGGCGAGGGCGTCGCCGCAGGGGCAGCAGGTGGCCGCCGACGTAGCCAACTACGCCACGGGCGGCGCGGTCGTCATCCACTATCCGGTGCGGGACGGCACCGGCTGACGTGAGTGACATGGATGGCGGCTCAGTGTCTCGCTTCGCTGTCGTGATCGTCGATGCCTGCGTGCGCCGCGGCGTGGGTGGGAGCCCGACGGCTGTCGTGGAAGACGACGGGACGGCGACAGACGTCGATCGCCGCACGGTCCCGGCGCACGCTGGTACGTCCCATGCGGCGTTCCTGGGCCGTGCCCCGAGGGCGGACGGCAGCCGGCCGGTGCGGTTCTTCACCACTGAGGGTGAACTGGCCGGCTGCGGACACGGCACCGTCGCGGCTCAGGCCGTTGTCCTGGAGCGCGGCGGTACCGACGAGCTGCGGAGCCGTCAGTACACCGGCGGGCGCACGTTCGAGGCGGTCGCGGTCCGGCGCGATGCCGGCATTGAGGTGTGGTTTGACCAGGGCATCGTCGCTCTGCGGGCACCGGCGCCGGCGGAGCGGGACGCGATCGTCGCCGCCCTCGGCCTCACGCGGGCCGATCTGCATCCGGACGGCGAGGTGAGCGTCGCTTCGCCGGGCACGCCGCGGCTGCTCCTGCCGGTTCGGGATCGGGAGACGCTGGGCGGGATCAGCCCGCGGTTCAGCGCGCTCGCCTCGGCGTGTCGCCGATTCGGCCAGCTCGGCTGCTTCGTGTACGTGCCGCCGTCGCCGACCATGCCCGCCGTAGCTCGCATGTTCGCTCCGGCGATCGGGGTGGCTGAGGACGTCGCCAACGCCAACAGCACCGGATGCCTCGCGGCGCACCTGTTGACCACGACCGGGGCGGCATCGGTCGAGGTGGAGCAGGGCGACGCGTTGGGCCGACCCGCCACCGTCTTCGCCTCGGCGAGGCTCGGTCCGGCCGGGATCGAGACCCGCGTTGGCGGCCTCGCCGTAATTCGCGGTCGCCCCTGACAGCGGACGGGCGCAACGGCCGGGTCAGTCCAGCGTCACGCGTTGAAGACGACTCGGGCACGGCCGCACGTTGTGAGCGTGGCATCGTCCGATTTCGTGGCCGGCGCCGGGCCGCGGACGCCGCTGTCCTACGGGAAAGACGCCTCCGCACGGGTGGCGGGGATTTACCAGTGACCGCGCGCCGGCCCGGATCGGCCGCCCGGTAACGGCCGCGGACGATCGCCCCGGCGGTTTGCGGGGTGTACCGGACCGTCCGGCCGGCACACCCCACGCGACCGGCTATCCGGTCGGGCTGCCCGCTGGCGGTAGAACGCCGACGTTGAGCTCGGCGATCGACGCCCACGGGTAGCCGTTGACCTCACTGAGCGCCCGCACCCGTACGTACCTCCCGGTCTTGGCCGGGAAGGTGACCGCCTGTTCGGCCGTGCTGTTCGTGAACGTGCCGGTGGCCACCGCCGGGCCCCACGTCGTGCCGTCCGCCGAGACGTACACCTCGTAGTTGGCGATACGTCCGCTGGCGCTGCTCTGCCGTGGCAGGTAGTACAGCGCGGCCACCGAGCGGCTGGCGCCGAGGTCGAGCTGGATCTCGTGCGGCATCGGGGCGGGCAGCAGCATGCGGCTCATCCAGATGCTGGACGGATTGCCGTCCAGGACGTTCGTGCCACGGCCGTTGACCAGCCGCGTCTCCTGGCTGTCCACCGAGCGTACGGTCAGCTGTGACTGCGGCAGCCGTACCGGCCCGGTCGCGGTGTAGGTGGCCAGGTAGGTGGTGGCGGCTGGCGGGGCGGTGATCAGGTGCGTTTGCGCGCCGCCGTCCGACCAGCTGGTGAACGTGTACGGGGTGCCGCCGAGCGTCTGTGGCGTCACCGCGCTGACCGAGTTGGCCGAACGCTGGATCACCCTGCGGGTGAACGGCGTGGCTTGCGCGGTGCCGCCGACCGCGATCTGCAGGCCCGAGGGATTGCTGGTGAATGTCAGGTCGACCGTCTTCGGGTCCAACCGAACACTGGTGGTGTGCGTCAGACCGTCCGCGTCGGTGACGGTCAGCACCAGTTCCAGATAGGACGGATACTCGTGGTCGGGCGCCGGGAATGACCCGGACGCCACGCCGGCCCAGTCCTGCGCGGTGTGCACGTGGCAGTTGTCCACCGTGAAGCAGTGGTGCTGCAGCAGCCGCCAGTGCAGCGCCGAGGCCGGCAACGCGCCCTGCTCCGGGTCGGAGCCGTGACCGGTGAAGCTGATGGTGTCGTCCACGGCGAACGTGAGGGTGGGTGCGGGCGAGTCGATGACGGCGGTAGGCCGGCTGTTGCCCGACTGGATCGCGACCGTGGCTGTGTCGCTGGCATTGAGCGTATCGATCACTCGCAGCCGCGCCGTGTACGGCCCACCCGCCGGGTAGGTGTACGTGGCGGTGGCCGTGGTCGCGTCGACCGTGCCGTCGTTGGTGAAGTCCCACTCGTACCGCAGCAGGCCGGCGTCGGCCGGGTCCGGGTCGGACGAGCCGCGGGCGTCGAAACTGACGGTGAGCGGCGCGTTGCCGGAGGTCGGTGTGGCCTGGAGCACCGCGGCCGGCGGGGTGTTGCCGGCGAAGTAGCGGATCCTGCGGATCGTCCCGGCGGCGTCCACATAGTACAGATCGCCGCCTGGGCCGATGGCGAGGTCGACCGGGTTGGCCGCGCTCGACACGAACACATGGCGGCTGGCCGGATCCGGCACACCGCCCGGGCCGGCTGGCGGCATCGCCCAGATGCAGTCGCGGGAGTAGTCGGCGAAGAACAGCGCGCCCTGGTATGCCGCCGGGTAACTGCCACCACTGCTTGGATAGAAGGCCACACCGGAGGTGGACGAACCGGTGTTGACGGGGCACGTCTCGCCGCCGACTACCGCCTGGCCGTGCCGGTACGCGTAGTGCGGGGCGGTCTGTCCGGAGCCGGTGTAGAGGGTCTCGCAGAGCGAGAGGTTGGCACCGTCGTAGCCGCTCTGCGTAGCGCTTCCCTCGTAGCACGGCCAGCCGAAGTTGGTCACCGCGGCGACGGGGTCGACCAGCCGGTTGACCTCCTCCCACGTGCTCCAGCCCACGTCGCCGAGCCAGACCTCGCTGGTGCCCGGGCGGAAGGTGAAGCGGAACGGGTTTCGCATGCCGTGCGCGACGATGCGGCGGGCGTTGAGATCGGCGCTGGAGATCAGCGGGTTGCCGCTCGCCGCCGCGCCGGTCGCCGGATCGAGGCGCAGGAGGGTGCCATCCAGCCCCGTCTGGTCGGCGAGCGTGCGCACGTCTTGGGAACGCAGCGCGCCACCCTCGGCTCCCGGTGGCGCCATCGTGCCCCCCGGTGGGTCGGCACAGGGATTGGGCGGCGAGCCGAGCTGGCCGTAGTCGACCGCGGAGTAGCTGGCGCCGTCGCCGGCGCTGACGTACAGCGCGCCGTCCGGGCCGAAACGAAGATCGCCGATGGAGTGGCTCGGGTACTGCTGGCACCAGTCGTGCAGGAACACCTGCTCGGTGCCGGTCATCACATCACCGGCGGCCTGCAGCCGAGACAGCCGGCCGGTGACGACGCAACGGCCGCCGTTCGCACCGCCGACCGAGGAACAGTCGTCGTTCCACACCGGAGCCGTCTGCCCGGGCGGCGCGTCGTAGGTGTAAAGCACGTAGACATACGGCGTGGTTGGGAACGCGGGGTGCAGCGCCAAGCCCAACAGACCCCGGTCGTGCTGGTTGTGCACATTGGCGCGCAAGTCCGCGAAAACCGTCGCGGTGGTATCGGCGAGTCCGTCGAACACCTTGATGATCCCGGCCTTCTCCGCCACGAAGATCCGCCCATCCGGGGAGAACTCCATATTCATCGGCTGGCTGAGACCACTGAGCACGACCTGCTCCTGGAAGCCCGCGGGCACGGCGGCTGGAGCCGGGGAAGCCCCCACGAACGGGGCGAGCCCACCGCCCACCAGTGCCACTACGAGCATCGAAACGGCGAATCGGAGACGCGTCGACATCCAGCTCCTTCCCTTGACCGGTTGGCCGGCCGAACAGTCGCCGGGCAAGCGGGAATCACCGCGCATCGAAATCGCGGCGGTACGGCAGGTGGTGGACAGACGCTAGCGGACGGTTCTGGTCCCGTCCGCCTCCTCGACACCTGTCTAAACTTATCGATGCTTCGGACGCAACGTCTAAATGGGACATTGCAAGCACCGCACCGCTTTTAGCACAGTTTTCAAGTGGCCTTCGAGGTGGACCTCATACGCACGAGCACCCTCGGACGACGATCCTCTAATTCATGCGGGTCGAACGGTCGACCTGATGGATCAACGACCGTGGATACGCTGCCAGCGCCGCGACGGCACCGCCGAACGCGACGCTGCCTCACCACGCGGTCCGCCGATACCCCCGGCTCCGCACACTGTCCTATGTGGACAGCGCCCGTGGACCTCAGCAGCCGAGATCACGATAGGAGGGGTGTGATGCGCCGGATCGCGACCACCCTCATGCTGGCCCTCTCCCTCATCCTCACGCTCGCACCGTCCGCCACCGCCGCCGCTGACGCCGGCCTCACGGTCAGCGCCCGATGGGCCCTGCTCAGCGCCGATCCCACCACGGTGGTGCTGGTCGGTCAGTACACCTGCGGCCCGTTCCCGGGGGGCGTGCCGGACCGTGGCGTCATCGATCTGAGCGTCGACCAGCGCGTCAACGGTGCGACCCGCCACGGCATCGGTTACCTCACGCCGGCGGTCTGCGACGGTGGTCCACAGTGGTTCGCGGCCGGCGTGTCCACCGTCGACGGCGCTGCCTTCCGCCGGGTGAACGCGACGTGGAGCGCCTCCGGCTACGTCGAGGGAGCCGGCAGCCTCCAGCACGTTCAGGTACCGCCGACCACGATCCAGATCCGCTGAGGCCGCGGGGCGGCGTCCGGCACGTGACCCCACGACCGCTGCGGGCCGACCGGATCGGGCGGCCCGCAGCGTGCCTACTCCTCCAACCGAGGAGGACCACCGCACAGAGTTGACGGCGGCTACCTCAGCGCGAGGGGCGGAGGGTGACCCCTGGGGTATACCGGGCGAAGGCCGGCGGTAGGAGGCCCTTGGTGAAGGTGCTCAGGTCCAGGACCTGGTGGTAGTGCGGGTCGAACCGGTTGGCCGCCGCGTTCAGCCGGCCGGGGTCGGTGTCTGGCCACCGGCCGCTGTCCACCTTGGTCAGCAGGGCGTGCAGGGCGGTGACCTCCTCGGCCGCGTTGAACGAGCAGTGGCCACCCCGCTCCACGTACAGCTGGCTCAGCCGAGCGGGGTCACCATTGCCGCGGACCTGCTCGGCGTACCACCGCTCCTGGTCCGGGGCCGCGCCCCCGTCGCCGGTGGTGTGCAGCGACAGGATCGGCACCGTGGTACGCCCGGTCGGGACGCCGTAGCGGTACATGTACCGCACCGCCGACGGGTCCGCCCCGATGCGCGGCTCGGCGGCCAGGCGGGCGAGGTCGGCGCGCAGGTCCAGCCCGGCCTCCCGGTACGCCCGCGCGACGGTCTCCTTCTGGCTGGAGCGGGCCAGCTGCCGGGTGTAGTCCACGCCGGTGTTCCACAGTGGATTGCCTCCGGCGACCTGGGCGATGTCGGCGAAGGCGACCGGCCCGTTGCCGAACACCTTCGCCCATTTGACCCACTCGCTCTGCTGCTCGATCCAGCCGGTCGGATCGGTGGGCTTGGGCTGCAGCGAGAAGTACCACCCGGTGATGTTGCCGAGCGCCGCGGCGAGCGCGAGCCGAGCCCGTCCCCGCGCGGTCGCCCGCTCGCGGTCGACGATCGCGATGAGCGCGTCCCGACTGGCCGCCGGGTCGCCGGCGCCGACGAGGTCGATGTCCTCGCCGCCGGCGAGCAGCGTCTTGACCGCGAAGTTGACGTCCAGCGCGGTGTTGAACGTGTTCAACGGATCATAGGCGCCACACAGGGCGAGCATCCCGTCGAACCGGTGCGGGTACCGCTCCACCAGCAGTGTCGAGATCGCGACACCCAACGACTGCCCGGTCACCACCGTCCGGTGTGGCCTGCCGATGGTCGCGGCGAACCAGTCCAGCAGCGACAGCTGGTCACGCATCGCCTCCTCGACGAGGTAGCCGAGGCCGTCGTTCTGGTATTGCGAGGCGGCCAGCGCGTACCCGTGCTCGAGCAGCCACTGCGCGGTCTCCTCGGCGTTGCTCACCAGCAGGCTGCCGTCTCCGAAACCGGGAAACGGGTAGTAGCCGTGGCTGAACAGCACCAGCGTGCCGTTCCACCGCCGCGGCATCTCGACCCGGTAGTCGGCGCCCTCGATCGTGCCGGTGTACGTCCGCCGCCCTTCAACCGCCGGCCCGGCTGACGCACTGGTCGCCGATCCGGCTACGAGCAGGCCCGCGACCAGCACCGCTAACAGTTTTCTCATGGTCCTTCCTCTCCCCGTGACGAACACACCCGACGTACGGGCGTGTGGATGCCATATAGACCGGCCGGGAGGACGAAACTCATCGGATCGCCACAGCCAAATAGGGGTTCACGCCGGCGAGCGCCTGGGGATACCGTGCCATTCTGCGGCCAGGTCCTGGGCGGCGGGTTTGGCGACCATCAGACCTTCTACCAAGTGGAGTTCGTAGGCATGGCCGTTACGGGGGCCGGGCGGCTGTGGGTGGTCGTCCCGGCGTACAACGAGGAACAGTGGATCACGCCGACGCTGGCGTCACTGGCCGCCCAGCGAGACCGCGACTTCACGCTGCTGGTGGTCGACAACGCGAGCACCGACGGCACCTCGGCGACCGTCCGCCGGTTCGCCGACGCGCACCCAGACCTGGACCTGCGGCTGATCCGCGAGGACCAGAAGGGCACCGGGGCCGCCTGCGACACCGGGATGCGGCACGCCATCGCGAACGGCGCCACCCTGCTCGCCCGTACCGACGCAGACTGCCTCGCCGCTCCCGGCTGGACCGCCGCGGCGCGGCGGGCCTTCCAATCCGGGTACGAGATGGTGGGCGGCCGCCTCAAGGCGCGCACCGACGACTTCCGGGTGACCATCCCGGAACGGATGCTGCTCGCGAGCCTGTTCCGGATCGCCTCGTTCACGGCCAGCCTGCGGCCAAGCCTCAACGGTCCCGAGTACCTCGGCCGGGCCATGCTGATAGCGGGCGGCAACAGCGCGATCACCGCCAGCCTCTACGAGCGTTCTGGCGGCTATCCGCGGCTGGCGATCGAGGACGATCACGAAGACCGGGAGCTGATGAACCGGATCCGGCGGATCACCGGGGCGTACGGCCGGTGCCGTGACATGGTGATCTACTGGTCGCAGCGGCGCACCAAGGCCTGGGGCCTCTGGAACACCCTGTCCTGGTACGACAACCACGGTTACCGCGGCGCGGTCGTGGACGTCCGCTGACCCGCCCGAACGCCGGCGTGCGCCGGCTCCGCCGCCCGCTGGTCGACCAGCCCGAACGTCAGCTGTGCGAGTGTGTGGCGGGGCGGGTGAGCAGCCCGCCGAGCAGCGCGCCCAGCACGGCGCAGAGCACCACCAGGCCGGTCCACATCTCGACCGGCCAGCGCAGGCCCTCGGCCAGGTGCAGGCCGACCAGGTGGCCGGTCCACACCGCGGCGGTGAGGACCGCGCCGGCGATCGGCATGCGCAGCGGAGCGTCGGTGCCGCGGGCGGCGTCGAGCCGTTCCATGACGACGTCGGCGAGGGCGGCCCCGGCCACCGCGCCGAGCGCCCCCGCGACCGGCACGCCCGGGAACCCCAGCGACGCCAGCGTGAAGAGCGCCACGCCGCCGACCACCGCGACCGCCGCGCCGGGCGTCGCCCGCCGCCGGTGAGCCATCAGCACCGGTATCGCGATGAGGAGCGTCGTGATCACGTACGAGCCCACGCCCTGGACCGCCAGTATGTGCTCCACTCGGTCGGTGCGGTTGTCGACCGGCTCGTACGCCGTCGTGGGGTGCGCCGCCGCGAACGCGATCGAGTGCCACAGCAGGATAATGGCGCCCATCGCGGTGAGCGCCAGCGAGGCGACGCCCGTGCCGGCGCGCAGGCCGCCGCCGGCGCCGGCCGCCCACCAGGAGCGCATGGGGCTGGTCAGCATGAGCATCGCACCGATGACGAGCACCATGTGGCTGGGGCTGAACGCGGCGTTGAGACCCACCTCGAACCCGATCGTCTCGTGCCAGACCATGTCGCCCAGCCCGGCGAAGAGGAAGAGCAGCACGCCGGCAGCGCCCAGCCGGTAGCCGCTGGGCCAGGCGTGGCGCCACCAGTACGGGTGGCGGGCACGCCGCCGGTACGCGAGGAAGAAGGTCCAGGCGGCGGTGGCGGCGAACCCGAAGTAGAGCAGCGCGTGCCACGGCGTGAAGAAGCTCTCGGTCATCTCGAGGTTGGTGTGCGCCCACGCGTCGGACATCGCGCCACCGACCAGGCAAGCGCCCGCGAGCACGGTGACCAGGTCTTCGCGCGGCGTCGCTACCTCGGTCGGGCGGCCGGTGCGGGTCGGAGTGTCGGACAGCGATGCGGACACGGGAGAACCACCCTCTCCAGGAGACGGTCACAGCGTCGCAAGGACGACCTGTTGATCGCTAAAGCGCGGTACGCGGTCACCTGGCGGCCAGCGGTGCCGCCCGCAGCCGGCCCAGACCGGGTAGGAACCGCCCCACGCGCGCCGCGTAGTCGCGGTACGCGGCGCCGTGGAGGTTGAGCAGGTGTGGCTCCTCGACACCGCGCACCTGCAGCTCGATCGACACGATGAGGAGCGCCGTCGACGCGATGGACAGCGGGTTGGGCACCATGAGCACCATGCCGGCGCCAGTCGTGATCATCGCGGTGAAGATGGGGTTGCGGACGAGCGCGAACGGTCCACCGGTCACCAGGTCGGTGTGCTCGTCCGGGTCGACGCCGACCCGCCACGAACTACCCATCGCCAGCTGTGAGCCCAGCGCCGCGAGGATGCCGACGACACCGAGGACGACACCGGCCCCACGTACCGCCGGCCGGTCGAGGACCGCCAGCGGATCCAGGCCGAGCAGCTGCGCGACCGGTCCGGCGAAGCTGCCGATGTACGCGGTGAAGAACAGCCGCTTGGCCCACTGGTCAAGAGGTCCGACCGGCTCGGCGGTCAGTCGCATCCCGCTATCTCCGGTGAGGTGGCGCTGTATGACCATGCGCGCCCCGAAGCCCAGTACCACTCCCGACACACACAGCCCGAGGGCGACCCACGGCATCGCTTTCCTCCTTCGCATACCTCGAACAAGTCGTCAGTGTGTTGCGCCGGCGGGCGCCGTCGACCGCGCCGCATGGAGATCCGCCGCGATCGCTTCGAGCACCTCCACCCGGCCCTGGTACGGCTCCTGTTCTCGCGGCCAGTGGAGCACCATGTCGGTGATGCCGGCCTCGGCGTACCGGCCGGCCGCGTCGCGAAACGCCTCGACAGAGTCCAGGACGCCGCCGATCATCGGCCCGGTCACCAGCAGGCGGCGCAGCGTGCCCGGCTCCCGGCCGGTCGCGGCACAGGCGTCGTCCACCGCCTCGACCTGCCGCCGCACCAGCGGCAGGGCAGCCTCGTAGGGCAGTAGCTCGAACTGGTTCGGTGCCCCCGTCGTCACCCAGTACGCGCCGTACCGGGCGGTCAGGCGCATGCCGCGCGGCCCGGTGGCCGCGATGGCGAACGGCAGCCGCTCGCGGCTGGACGGATGGAACTGGACGTCGTGCGCCTGGTAGTAACGTCCCTCGAAGGTGGTCGCCGGCTGGCGGAGCAGCAGATCGGTGAGCTCGACGAACTCCGCGAACCGGTCGGCCCGCTCCCGCGTCGACCACGGCACCCGCCGCAGCGCGCGTTCGTCGAGGCCGTCCGGCGCGCCGGCACCGATTCCGACGATCAATCGTCCGCCCGCGATGTCGTCGAGCGTCGCGAGCTCCTTGGCGAACGGCACCGGATGGCGGAAGTTCGGGGACGCCACCAGGGTGCCGAGCCTGATCCGCGAGGTCTCCAGCGCCGCCGCGGTGAGCGTGGGCACGGCGGCGAACCACGCCTTGTCGCGAAACCATCGCCAATTCAGGTGGTCGTACGTCCAGGCGTGGTCGAACCCGAGCCGGTCGACCGCCGACCATCGCGCGCGGACGTCCGTCCAGCCGCGTTCCGGGAGGATGGCGACGCCGACGCCCATCCGTGCGGCGCCTCCCGGCGTCATCATCGGGCTTGTCATGCCTGCGGGCCCACCAGTGTGGGCGGATCCGCATGGTCGCCGAGGCCGGCCACCGCGTCGGCCGCGAGCCGCACGAGAAGCGCCGGGAGATCGCGCTCGCATTCCCGGACCTCCGGCTCCCAGGGGGCTCCCGCGTCGTCGCCGGACGCCGCGGTGTCCGGGTAGAGGCCGTTGTCCGACAGGTCCAGCCCGATCGCGTACAGGCGGCGCAGCAGCTGGGCGACGATCGCCTCGCCGGCGACCGGCGCCCGCAGCGTCATGAAGTAGTTGTCGTAAAGGACGGATAGCATCCGCTGAGCCGGCAAGGCCGAGCCGCCACTGGCCGCCTCGAACAACGACTGTCCATTAGGGACAAGCTTCCGGGCGACGGCCCGGTGGACGCTCCGGTTGACGTCCAGCTCGTTCTCCAGGCGCCGCACCGCGTCCGGGTCACCGTCCGGCGTCCGGCGCCCGCGCATCAGCCGCCGCACGGCCGCGTAGTCCGGTGCCCACGCGCCGCTGAACGCGGGATGCTGCAGGAACATGGACGGCCGGATCAGTTCGGAGTACACCTGCCGCGGGCAGGACGCGCAGTACAGCAGCATCGCGGAGTAGCCGCGGACATAGCCAGCGACCGCCTCGAGTGGACAGTCACGGCGGTCCGGCGAATCCTCCAGCCGGGCGAGGCTCCGGCCGATGAGCTGCCAGAGGATGAAGCTGACCTGGTGGCCGGTGATCCAGCGGAACCAGTACAGCGGGCTTGGCGTCGGCGCGGGCCCCAGGCGCGAGGCCGGCGCCCGCCCGCGCGCCAACGAGTCGAGCTCGGCACAGGTCGCGGCCAGGTCCCCGTGGGGAGGTGAGGTGGGTGAAGGGTCAGCGGACGGCTCGCGGACGTGCGGGTCCCAGAACGGAAGCGTCAGCGGTTCGAGACCGTAGGGACGGCCGCCGTAGTCGCCGCGCGCGACCTCCGACAGGTCGGTCACCACGACGTCGCCGGCCGCCCGCATCAGGCTTCACCGGGGATGTAGGTGAACTCGAACTCGAGTCCGTTGACGTCGAAGGCGTAGAAGCTCGCGACCCCGGCGTCGTCCACGACGATCTCCGTGGCCGGCTCCTGGCCGACGAACGTGTATCGACCCGCGCGGTACAGCGCGTACCACCGCTCGCGCCACTCATCCAAGGTGGACCTGGACGCGACCCGCAGGCAGACGTGCTGAAACTGCGGTGTGTCCCTGGGCACGCCACCGTCCACGGCCGCCCGGCCGAAGAGGTGAAACTTCAGGTCGCCGGCGGTGAGCTCCACGAGCCGGTCGATTCCGGGCAGCCGGCTGAGCGTCAGCTCGGAGAACTTGTCCAGCTCCCAGCTGACCTCGCAGTCGAAGAAGGCCCGATACCAAGCTATGCAGTTGTCCAGGTCGCTCGTCTGTACGGCCAGGTGATCCAGGGCGGGCGGCTTCAGCGTGGGCACCCGTTCCTCCTCCGTAGGTCTCGTCCGCCCTCAGCGGGCGACCGCGTATGCCTGTTCGCCCCGAGGGCTGGCCGCCGCGAGGACCATGCCGGTCTCCTGGTCCAGGCCGGTCGCGCAGATCTTCCCCAGGGAGTGCTCGGCGACCACTTCGACGTCGTGGCCGCGGGCGGACAGCTCGGCCACAGTGGTCGGGGCGACGGACCGCTCGACGACGAGCGAGCGGGGGCGCGACCGCCGCGGCACGAAAGACGAGGGGGCGTGGTCCGTGTGGAAGGACAACGCCTCGACCGCCTCCTGCACCCCGAGCCCGAACTCGAGGTGGGCGACCAGGAAGTTGAGTGTCCACTGGTCCTGTTGGTCGCCGCCGGGGGTGCCGAAGGCCAGGTACGGCTCCCCCTGCCGCAGCACGAGGGTCGGGCTGAGTGTCGTACGTGGACGTTTGCCCGGTGCCAGCGAGTTGGGATGCCCCTCCACGAGCCACGCCATCTGTCCCCGGGTGCCGAGGGGAAACCCCAGTCCAGGTACGGCCGGGGAGCTCTTGAGCCAGCCGCCGCTCGGGGTGGCCACCACCAGGTTTCCCGCCCGGTCGACCGCGCTGACGCAGCAGGTGTCTCCGCGTGCCTGGGTCAGGCGCACCAGGGTGGGCAGGCCGCTGTCCAGCTGGGCCCGCCAGACCGGCTCCGGCTCGGGCGGCGCGGCTTCGTCGCTGTCCGGGATCCATCCCACGACCCCGTCCGGGTCGCCGGGCCGCAGCAGCGCCGACGCGTCCGGGCCGATCAGTCGCCGTCGCCGCGCCGCGTAGCCCGGATCGATCAGCTGGTCCAACGGCACCTTGACGAACGCCGGGTCGCCGTAGAACGCGTCCCGATCGGCGAGCGCCAGCTTCGCCGACTCGACCACGGTGTGCAGGTGGGCGCTCGACCCCCAACCCATGGAGGGCAGGTCGAAGCCGCTGAGCATGGCCAGCTGCTGGAGGAAGACCGGCCCCTGCGACCACGGCCCCGGCTTGTGCACGACGAAGTCGCCGTGCGGTAGGACCACCGGCGACTCCACGCCAGCGTGCCAGCGCGCGAGGTCGTCTCCGGTGAGCAGACCGCCGTGGCGCTCCCCGGTCGCGTCCAGCACCGGACCGCCCGACATGAACGCGTCGATCGCTTCGGCGACGAAGCCGCGGTAGAACGCGTCCTCCGCCGCCTGGATCTGCCCGTCCCGGTCGCCGGTGGCGGCCTCCGCCTCCGCGAGGATCCGCTGAAACGTCGCCGCCAGCAACGGATTGCGCATCCGCGCGCCGGCAGCGGGCGCCACGCCCCGGTCGAGGTACACCCGACCGGACTCCGCCCACTCGGTCCGGAACAGCGGCGCGAGGGTCGCGATCGTCCGGGCCGCGTTCGGCAGCAGGGGGTAGCCGTCCGCCGCGTACCGGATCGCCGGCTCGATGACGTCGGCGAGCCGCAGCCGCCCGTGGTCCCGCAGCAGGCTGGTCCAGGCGCCGAACGCACCTGGTACGCACGCGGGCAGCAGTCCCGACCCGGGTATCCGGTTCAGGCCGAGGTCCCGGAAGCGCGGTATGGTCGCGGCTCGCGGCATCGGGCCCTGACCACAGATCACCTTCACGTCGCCGCGCGCCGCGTCGAAGAGCAGGATCGGCACGTCGCCACCGGGGCCGTTCAGATGCGGTTCGACGACCTGCAGGACGAACGCGGCGGATGCGGCCGCGTCGAAGGCGTTGCCGCCCCGGTCCAGCATCGCCATCCCGGCCGCGGACGCCAGCCAGTGGGTCGAGGCCACCGCTCCGTGGATGCCGCGCAGTTCGGGGCGGAACAGGACCACGGCTTCCCTCCCCCGTATGGACGACCGGCGAATGCGGCATCCGCGGAAACGCCAGTCCACTGTGGCTCATCGCACTAAAGGCGGCCCAAACAACGGTCCTGACAAAGGCGTCAGGTCGGGC
>Ga0272482_10000064_pt1 | contig 33036 bp, 33 predicted proteins | sample RVTome_8_FD_192427 | JGI IMG/M metagenome (GOLD analysis project Ga0272482, IMG submission 192427) | Soil microbial communities from uranium-contaminated site in the Upper Colorado River Basin, Wyoming, United States - RVT160D0 (version 2) ...
ACGGGCGCCACCTGCCGATATGACCCGCGACCCGGCGTGACCTGGCGCGTGTGACCCGCTAGATCGGATCTAGCGGAGCGCGCGGCGGCTCCTCGCGCCTTCCGGGTGTGGAGCCGCTGCGCATCGCTGTGATCATCGGGAGCACCCGGGAGGGCCGGGTCGGCGACCGGATCGGGCGGTGGTTCGTGTCGCGGGCCGAGCGGCGTGACGGCGTCGCGCTGCGCCTGCTCGACCTCGTCGAGTACGACCTGCCGGCCCGCTACCCCAAGGCGCCGACCGCGCAGGTCACCGCGTTCACGGCGGAGGTCGGGCGGGCCGAGGCGTTCGTGGTGGTGACGCCCGAATACAACCGCAGCTTCCCGGCGTCGCTCAAGCAGGCGATCGACTTCGCGTACGACGAGTGGCGGGCCAAGCCGGTCGGCTTCGTGTCGTACGGGCACCGGTCCGACGGCGTCTGCGCCGTGGAGCAGCTCCGCCCGGTCTTCACCGAGCTGCACGCGGTCACCATGCGCGACGGGGTGCGGCTCGACCTGATGTACGACCGGCTCGACGAGGACGACCACGCGGTCACGGCCATGCTCGACCAGCTCACCTGGTGGGGGCTGGCCCTACGGGAGGCACGCGCCGCCCGGCCCTACGTGTCCTAAATAGATGGAGGAACCCATGAGTGCACTGGCGATCGAGACCAGGGGACTGGTCAAAGTGTTCGGCAAGACCCGCGCGGTGGACGGCATCGACCTGTCAGTACCCGCGGGAAGCGTGTACGGCGTGCTCGGCCCGAACGGCGCCGGCAAGACCACCGCCGTGCGGATGCTCGCGACCCTGCTTCGGCCGGACGGGGGTGATGCCCGCGTCTTCGGCCACGACGTGCTGCGCGAACCGGACGAGGTACGCCGAAGGGTGAGCCTCACCGGCCAGTACGCGTCGGTCGACGAGGACCTGACCGGCGCCGAGAACCTCGTGCTGCTGGCCCGGCTGCTCGGTTACGACCGGCGGGCCGCGCGGCGGCGGGGTGACCAGCTGCTCGGCGCGTTCGGGCTGAGCGAGGCGGCCGGCAAGCAGGTGAAGCACTACTCCGGCGGCATGCGGCGGCGGCTCGACATCGCGGCCAGCATCCTCAACACGCCGAAGCTGCTCTTCCTGGACGAGCCGACCACCGGCCTCGACCCGCGCAGCCGCAACCAGGTGTGGGACATCGTGCGGGCGGTCGTCTCGCACGGCACGACGGTGCTGCTGACCACGCAGTACCTGGACGAGGCCGACCGCCTCGCCAGCCGGATCGCGGTGATCGACCACGGCAAGGTGATCGCCGAGGGCACGCCGGGCGAGCTGAAGTCGTCGGTGGGCGCTGGCGCGGTGCACGTGCGGCTGCGCGACCCGGGCCAGCGCACCGAGGCGGAGTGGGTGCTGTCCGGCCTGCTCGGCGGGCACGTGGTGCTGGAGCCCGACCCGGTCGCGCTGACCGCGCGCGTGTCGGGCAACGGCAACGGCAACGGCGACAGCGACCGGCGCACCGCCGAGCAGGCGGCCGCCGCGCTCACCGCGCTGGCCGAGGCGGGCATCACCGTGGACGACTTCTCACTCGGCCAGCCCAGCCTGGACGAGGTGTTCATGGCACTGACGGACAAGGAGGCGAAGGCATGAGCACGGCGACCACCACCGAGGCCCAGGAGGCCAGCTACACGTTCTCGCCGGAGACGCTGCAGGCGGTGCTCGCGCCGGGGGAGGCACCGCGCCGCCCGAGCTGGCTGTCCGCTTCGATCACCTTCGGCTGGCGGGCGATGCTGAAGATCAAGCACGTGCCGGAGCAGCTCTTCGACGTGACCGCGTTTCCGATCATGATGACGCTGATGTTCACGTACCTCTTCGGCGGGGCACTGGCCGGCTCGACCACCGAGTACCTGCAGTTCCTGCTCCCCGGCATCATGGTGATGAGCGTCGTCATGATCACGATGTACACCGGCGTGGCGGTCAACACCGACATCGTCAAGGGCGTCTTCGACAGGTTCCGCACGCTGCCGATCTGGCGACCGTCCACTATGGTCGGTTACCTGCTCGGCGACGCGTTCCGGTACACGGTGGCCTCGCTGGTCATCCTGGGGGTCGGCTTGATCCTCGGCTTCCGCCCGGACGGCGGCGTGCTGGGCGTGGCCGCCGGGATCGCCGTGCTGGTCGCGTTCTCGTTCGCGTTCTCGTGGATCTGGACGATGTTCGGCCTGCTGCTGCGCTCCGAGAAGTCGGTGATGGGCGTCAGCATGATGGTGCTGTTTCCGCTGACCTTCCTCAGCAACGTCTTCGTCGACCCGAGCACGATGCCCGGGTGGCTACAGGCATTCGTCGACGTCAACCCGATCTCGCACCTCGTCGGTGCGGTGCGGGCGCTGATGGACGGCGGCTGGGACACCACCGACATGACCTGGGTGCTCGTCTCCGGCGTGCTCTTCGCGGCGGTCTTCGGCGCCCTGACCATGCGCCTCTACAACCGCCGCTGATCGACGCTCCCACAGTGCCCCGGTCCGCGGCTGACGCGGACCGGGGCACGTCTGCGAGAGCCAGGCCCGAAACCCTTTGAAAACAACGGTCAGAGCTACCGCGACGTCCGCCGTGGTCCCGACCGCTGCTCCCGCGGCCTAACCCGTCCGCCGCGCGTCACGGTCACCCCTCAGGGTCAAGAGTGGTCATCGGCACGCGCGGCCCGCCGCCTCAACACCCGCCGGAACAGATCGTGGTACCCAGGTCCCCCCATAGGGGGACTCAAATACCACGATCTGTTCGCCGCGACCGTTTCAGCGCCCGAGGACCGAAGGACGGCCGTAGTCACGGAAGCTATCGAGCTGCTCGCACAAACGGGGCACCGGTCGGCCCCCCGCCGCAAACTCCACCATCCTGATGGTCCGGAGCGCTCCCGCCGGAGGCACCAAAGGGCTTGAACCGCGAACCCGCCGGCCCGCGGGAGCAAACGGCCTACAGCTGACACGGACGCGGGCAAAATCTGCCCTAAAGGGTCTGGGGCCTGTCTTGAGAAGACAGGCCCCAGCGGTGGCTGTGCGATCAGAGCGGGATGTTGCCGTGCGCGCCTCGGGCCGCCGGCGCGGAGGCGAGCGCCTCGGCGATCCGGCGCCGACTCTCGCTCGGCTTGATCACGTCGTCGACGACGCCGATCTCCAGCGCGCGCCCGACGCCGCCGGCCACCCGGGCCTGCTCCTCGACGAGCTGCACGCGCAGGGCTTCGCGCTCCTCCATCGGGGCGGCCGCGAGCTTCTTGCGGTGCAGGATGTTGACCGCCGCCGAAGCGCCCATGACGGCGAGCTCGGCGTTGGGCCAGGCGAAGACCGCGGTGGCGCCCAGGGAACGGGAGTTCATCGCGATGTAGGCGCCGCCGTAAGCCTTGCGGGTCACCAGCGTCACCCGCGGCACGACGGCCTCGGCGAAGGCGTGCAGCAGTTTCGCGCCGCGGCGTACCACGCCGTCCCACTCCTGGCCGAGGCCGGGCAGGTAGCCGGGCACGTCGACCAGCACGATGAGTGGCACGCCGAGCGCGTCGCACATCCGCACGAAGCGGGCCGCCTTCTCGGCACTGGCGGAGTCGAGGCAGCCGCCGAGGCGCAGCGGGTTGTTGGCGATGACGCCGACCGTGCGGCCGGCGAAGCGGCCCAGCGTGGTGACGATGTTGGGCGCCCAGCGCGCGTGCAGCTCCACGGACTCGCCGTCGAGCAGCGCCTTGACGACCGGCTTCACGTCGTACGCCCGGTTGGCCTCGGCCGGCATGGCACCCGCCATGTCGTGCCCCTCGACGTCGCCTACCGGCACGTCGGCGGGGGAGAGGCGGCCCTGGTGGCCGAGCAGGTGGGCGAGCTTGCGCGCCTCGACCATCGCCGACTCGTCGTCCTTGGTGGTCACGTGCACCACGCCGGAACGCCGCCCGTGCGGCTCGGGGCCGCCGAGTCGCTCCATATCGACCTGCTCGCCGGTGACCGAGCGGACGACCTCGGGGCCGGTCACGAAGATCCGGCCGGCGCCGGCCATCACGACGATGTCGGTCAGCGCGGGGCCGTACGCCGCGCCGCCGGCCGCCGGGCCGAGCACCACCGAGATCTGTGGTACGCGCCCGGAGGCCCGCACCATCGCGGCGAAGACCTGGCCGACCGCGTCGAGCGCGACCACGCCCTCGGCGAGGCGTGCGCCGCCGGAGTGCCACAGGCCGAGCACCGGCACCCGCTCGCGGACGGCCTCGTCGATGGCGTCGACGACGTGGCGGCAGCCCTCGCTGCCCATGGCGCCGCCCATCCTCGTGCCGTCGCTGGCGTACGCGACCGCGGGCGTGCCGTCGATCTCGCCCCGGGCCCACAGCACACCGGAGTCGTCGCGCGGCATCATCAGTCGCAGCGACCCGGTGTCGAAGAGGGCGCGCAGCCGCAATTCGGGGTCGCGGTGGTCCACTGTGGATGAGTCGGCGCTGACTGACGTGGTGGTCACGACGTTTCCTCCCATTAGGGGCGGGTGAAGAGCAGCGCGACGTTGTGGCCGCCGAAGCCGAACGAGTTGTTCAGCGCGACGGGGACGTCGAGTTGCCGGGCCTTGTGCGCGGCCACGTCGAGTAGGCCGTCTTCCGGGTCGTCGAGGTTGATGGTCGGCGGGATGATCCCGTCGCGGATGGCGAGGATGGTGGCGATGGTCTCCACCGCGCCCGCCGCGCCGAGCAGGTGACCGGTCATCGACTTGGTGGAGGTCAGCACCAGGTGCTCACCGATCGCGCCGCGGAGGCCGGCGACCTCGACCATGTCACCGGTCGGCGTGGAGGTGGCGTGCGCGTTGACGTGCACCACGTCCTTGCCGGTCAGGTCGGCGTCGGCGAGCGCCTTGCGGATGGCCCGGACGAAGCCGGCGCCCTCGGGGTCGGGCTGCACGATGTCGAACCCGTCGGAGGTGATGCCGGCACCGGCGAGGCGCGCGTACACCTTGGCCCCGCGGGCCTTGGCGTGATCGGCGCGCTCCAGCACCACGACGCCCGCGCCCTCGCCGAGGACGAAGCCGTCGCGCCCCTTGTCCCACGGGCGGGAGGCACGCTCGGGGTCGTCGTTGCGCACCGACATGGCGCGCATCGAGGCGAACCCGGCGATCGGCAGGGCGTGCACGACCGCCTCGCTGCCACCGGCCACGACCACGTCCGCGCGGCCGGAACGGATGATGTCCAGGCCCAGCGAGATCGCCTCCGCGCCGGTGGCGCAGGCGCTGGCGACCGAGTGCACGCCGGCCTTGGCGCCCAGCTCCAGGCCGACCCAGGCGGCCGGGCCGTTGGGCATCAGCATCGGCACGGTGTGCGGCGACACCTTGCGGGGGCCGGAGGCCTCCAGGATGTCGTCCTGCGCGAGCAGCGTCATCGCACCACCGATGCCGGTGCCGACGCTGACCGCGAGCCGCTCGGTGTCCAGCCCGGAGTCGGCGAGGCCCGCGTCGGCCCACGCCTCGTGCGCGGCGATCAGGGCGACCGCCTCGGACCGGTCGAGCCGGCGCATCTTGACCCGCTCGATCTTCTCGGACGGCTCGACGGCGAGCTGCGCCGCGATCCGCACCGGCAGGGATTGTGCCCACTCCTGGGTGAGCGGACCCACCCCGGAGCGGCCGGCAAGCATTGCGTCCCAGGTGGACGCGACGTCCCCGCCCAACGGGGTGGTCGCGCCGAGCCCGGTGACGACGACGTCTGTGTGCGGCATGGTCAGGCGTTGCTCTCGATGTAGGAGACCGCGTCACCCACGGTCTTGAGGTTCTGGACCTCGTTGTCCGGGATCTTGACCCCGAACTTCTCCTCGGCCGCGACCACGACCTCGACCATCGAGAGCGAGTCCACGTCGAGCTCGTCGGTGAACGACTTCTCTTCGGCCACGTCGTCCGGGTTCACCCCGGCCACCTCTTCGAGGATCTCGGCGAGGCCGGTGATGATCTCGTCACGGGTCATGGGGATTGGTTTCCTCTCGTGCAATGGGATCGTCACGGACAGCGGATGACCTGTCCGGCGTAAGTGAGGCCACCGCCGAAGCCGAAGAGCAGGACCGGGGCGCCCGAAGGCACCTCGCGCCGCTCGATCATTTTCGACAGGGCCAGCGGCACACTGGCCGCGGAGGTGTTGCCCGACTCGACGATGTCCTTGGCGATCACCGCGTTGGGGATGCCGAGCCGCTTGACGATACCGTCGATGATCCGGGTGTTCGCCTGGTGCGGCACGAACGCCGCGATGTCCTCAAGCGCGACACCGGCGCGCTCGCAGGCCTGGCGCGCGAGCGGGGCGAGCATGGTCGTGGCCCAGCGGAAGACCGTCTGGCCCTCCTGCTGGATGTACGGGTGCCAGCCTTCGATCTTGAGCACGTCGCCCTTGTCCGGCGCCGAGCCCCACACGACCGGCCCGATGCCGGCCTCCTCGCCCTCCGGGCTCGCGGTGACCACGGCCGCACCGGCCGCGTCGCCGAAGAGCACGCAGGTGGAACGGTCGCTCCAGTCGGTGATGTCGGAGAGCTTCTCCGAGCCGATCACGATCACGTTGCGCGCGGCGCCGGCCTGGATCGCGTGGTCGGCCGTGCTGAGCGCGTACGAGAAGCCGGAGCAGGCGGTGTTGACGTCCATCGCGGCCGGGGCGGCGATGCCCAGCTTGTTGGCGACCCGGCTGGCCACGTTGGGGCAGCGGTCGATCGAGGAGCAGGTGGCTACGACGACCATGTCGATGTCGGCGGCGCTGAGCCCGGAGGCGGCCAGCGCCTTCCCGGCGGCGGCGCCGGCCATGTCGGCCACCGTCTCGCCCTCCGCGATCCGGCGGGTCACGATGCCCACCCGGTCGCGGATCCACTCGTCGTTGGTGTCCACGATCTCGGCGAGGTCGTCGTTGGTGACGAGGCGCGAGGGCTGGTAGTGACCCATCGACAGGATGCGCGAACCGGCCATTACAGGTGTCCTCCGATGCGGGCGAGGGGCTGGCCCGGGGCGACCGGGTCGTCGTGGTGCGCGAGCCACTCCGTCAGCACGCCGGCCTGGTGGGCGGCGACCTCGACGGCACCCTGGCGGGTGGCGACGAGGCCGATCACCTGGCCGGTGGCGATGTCGTCGCCCTCGGCCAGGCCGGCGGCGGGCTCGAAGGTGCCGGCGCTGGCGGAGACCACGACCCGAAACTGGGGGGTCGGCTCGTGGTCGGGCGCGACGCCGTGGCGGGCGATCAGGTCGCGCGCCTTGGGCAGGTCGTCGGGGGTGTTGAGGGTGACGATCTCGGGTGCGCCCGCGCCGGCGAGCTCCCGCTTGACCAGCCCGGCCAGCGTGCCGGCCGGGGCCAGCTCGATCACGGCGGTGACGCCGAGGTCGGCCAGCGTACGCATGCACAGGTCCCAGCGCACCGGCGCGGTGACCTGGCGGACCAGCCGCTGCAGCAGCTCGCGGCCGTGGTTGACGGCGGCGCCGTCCAGGTTGGACAGCACGATCTTGCTCGGGTCGGAGGGGCTGATGCCGGCGGCCACCGCCGCGAGCGCCTTCTCGGCCGGCGCCATGAACGGCGTGTGGAACGCCCCGGCCACCTGCAGCGAGCGCACCCGCGCGCCGCCCGGGGGCTCGGCGGCCAGCTTCTCCAGCTTGTCGATCGCGCCGGCGGCCACGATCTGCCCGGCTCCGTTGCGGTTTGCGGGGTAGAGCCCGTGCGCCTCGATCCCGGCGACGACCTCCTCGGCCACCCCGCCCAGCAGCGCGGCCATGCTGCTCGGCTCGAGCGCGCAGGCGGCGGCCATCTCGCGGCCGCGCACGCCGGCGAAGGTGATCGCCGCCTCCGGCGACAGCACCCCGCCCAGCGCGGCCGCGCCCAGCTCACCGACGCTGTGGCCGGCGACGACGGACACGTCGTACATGGGAAGCTGCTCGGCCGCGAGCAGGGCGGCGGCGACCAGCAGCGGCTGGGTGCGCGCGGTGTCCCTGATCTCGTCGGCGTCGGCGTCGGTGCCCAGGTGCACGAGGTCGACGCCCGCGAGGGCGGACCACCACCGCAGACGCGCGTCGGCGCCGGGCAGCTCCAGCCATGGGGTCAGGAATCCTGGCTTCTGGGCACCCTGTCCGGGCGACAGTACGGCGAGCACGACTAAGACTTTCCTTGATACTCACGGGTCAGGTGTGTGCTGGCATGCACCAAACCGCACTACAGACTTTGTGGAGAACCTACAAAGATCGCAGGTGGCGCCCTAGGGATCGTTTAGGTTGTGGATTGCGTCACAGGTGCCTGTGGATCCAGCCGCCCGATCGTGAGGGCCACCCGCAGCGCGAACGCGTCCCGCGGGGTGAGCGGCGACAGCCCGGTGACGTCGGCGACCCGGCGGAGGCGGTAACGCACCGTGTTCGGGTGGACGAAGAGTGCCCGGGCCGCGCCCTCCAAAACCCCACCCGCCGCGAAGAACGCGTCGAGGGTGTCGAGCAGCTCGCCACTGGCCCGCACCAGGCTGCCGTACACATCCTGCCGGAGCCGGCGGCGGGCCTCGACGTCGCCGGCGAGCGCGCGCTCCGGGAGCAGGTCGCCGGCGGAGACGGGGCGCGGTGCGTCCGGCCACCCGGCCGCGGCGCGGAAGCCGGCCAGCGCCGCCCGCGCCGACTCGGTCGCCTCGTCGAGCGTGGTCACGGCCGGCCCGACCACGACCGGACCGGCGCCGAAGCCGGCGAGCAGCTTGGCGGTGGCGGCCACCGGATCGCTCGCCCCGCCCAGCACCAGCACCAGCCGGTCGCCGTGCACCCCGCCGATGATCTCCACGCCGATCCGCCGCGCCGCCCGGTACACCGTGTGCAGGACGGCGGTCGCGTCCCCACCCGGCGAGCGCCCCACCGCGACCGCGACCGGCGGCGCGTCCGCCCAACCCAGCGCGGCCGCCCGGCTGGCCAGCACGTCGGAGGAGTCGCCGCGCAGCAGGGCATCGACCAGCAGCGCCTGCAGCCGCGCGTCCCAGGCGCCGCGCGACTCGGCCGCGCGCGCGTAGACCCGCGCCGCCGAGAACGCCACCTCGCGGGAGAACCGCAGCACAGCCTCGCGGAGGGCGGCCTCCTCACCGGGTACGGCCAGGTGCGCCACCTGCTCCTCGGCCACGTCGATGGTCACCTTGACCAGTGCCACCGTCTGCTGCAGCGAGATCGAGCGGGCCAGCGCGGTGGGCGCCGCGTCGAAGATCTCGTCGGCCAGATCCTGCGTGGGCCGCCGCCCGTCCCGCCGCAGCCACTCGACCAGCGACCGCACGCCCGCCTGGGCGACCAGCATGACCCAGGCCCGCTGGTCGGCCGGCAGCTCGCGAAACCACGGGAGCGACTCGTCCATCCGGGACACGCTCGCGGTGGCGAGGGCGCCGGCCGATCGCTCGATCCGCCGCACGGTCTCGCTCAGGGCCGCGCCGTCCCCACTCCCCGATGGCACGGCTTCAGACTGTCATGCTCGCGTCCGTGCCACTATGGCCGGGATGATCGCCCGTCCTCCGCTGGTCGTGCCGCTCGTGGCGCTGGCCGCGTTTCTCGCGCTGATGGCCGTCGTGGTGGGCGACTGGGGCCTGATCGAGCGGCTTGATGTGACGCTGAGTGAGGACCTGCGCGAGTACGGCGCGGCCCATCCCGGCCTGGTCGACACCATCCGGGTGGCCACCGACGTCGGCGCGACGATCCCGTTCGTGGCCGCCGGCGTGATCGCGACCGCCGGCCTGCTGCTGCGCCGCCACCGCCGGGAGGCGTACCTGTGCGCGTGGGTCACGGCGCTGGTGCCGGTGCTGTGGGGGCTCATGCACTGGGCCGTGCACCGCCCCCGCCCGCCGGACGGCTTCGTCTTCGTCGACAGCAACGGCTTTCCCAGCGGCCACACCTCCCACGCGGCTTCGGCGGCGCTGGTCGCGGTGCTGCTGCTCTGGCCGCGTCTGGCGCGGCGCGGGCGGGCGCTCGTGGTGGCGGCAGGGGTGGCGCTGGCGCTCTTCGTCGGCGCGACCCGGGTGCTGCTGCTGGCCCACTGGCCGACGGACGTGCTGGGTGGGTGGCTGCTCGCCCTGACGGTCGTCCCCCTGACCGCCAGGGTGGTCACCTCCCGCCGGGCGAATCAGGCCCGCGAGTAATTGGTCATATCGCAAACCTGCTCGTAAACCTCGCGGCCAAGCCAATGGCACCAGATTTGCACATCCTCAACGGAGAGTCGCTGCCGGTATCCGGCTCGGCCGCTCCAGGCGGCGACCTCGACGCGTTTGTCGCTGAATGCCATTACCGTTTCAAGAGCGGGCTTGAGGTCGCTGTCCGTTGACATCAACACGCCGACGTCGTATTGGTCCTCCAATGCCAACCGCACAAAATCGACCGCCAATGCGACATCAATGCCTTTCTCCTGCGGTTTCTGGCCGCGCTGACACCGGTCTGGCCACCCTGCCGGGTAGCGAAGCACGCGAGTGACCGCAGCCACGCGAGGATCCGCCGTCCAGGCCTGGATCTGGCGCGTGCAGGCGCTATGTCCACGGCCGTCCCGACGCGGGTCAGGTCGGCCCCGGTAGACCCGGACACCCTCCAGCACACGGTCGAACGGGCTCGTCGCGACGATGTGCTCGCCGACCAGCACCGGGTTGGTCTGCCCGGCGACGTGCGGGGTGGACGGCTCCGCGTGGAAGCAGTCACGTGCCCCGCGATAAACGTTTTGATAGTCCACGAAGAGCACCACGCGGTCCGTCACGTGACCGCTCCTCGCGAGATGAATAATGCCCGCCAATCCGGGCCGAAACCAGGAGGGCGGGCAGCAGTACGTCCTTTATAGCGCGTGCGGGCACGGCTGTCAACTCGGGCATTGCCCGACATGGTCTGCATGGCCGACGAGATTTGCATCTTATTCTGTTGGGGGACATGGGCCGATCATCCAGCAAATCCCTTGATCGATAAATTGAGGTCCTGGGCGAGAATGGCGGCTTGGACCCGGCTGCGCAGTCCCAATTTCGTCAGGATGCGGCTGACGTGGGTCTTCGTGGTCGACTCGGCCATTTCCAGGCGCTCGGCGATCTCCTGGTTGGACAGGCCCTGGCCGAGGCAGGCGAGCACGTCACGTTCGCGCGGTGTCAGCCCGTCCACGGCCGCGCGCAGGGCCGCCGGGGCACCGGGCGCCGTCGCGGCGAACGCGGCGATCAGCCGCCGGGTCACGGCTGGCGCGATGATGCCCTCGCCGCGCGCGACCGTGCGGACCGCCTCGACCAGGCCGTCCGCGTCGGTGTCCTTGAGCAGGAAGCCGGCCGCGCCGGCGCGGAGGGCGCCGAAGACGTACTCGTCGAGGTCGAATGTGGTTAATACCACGACATCGGCCAGTCCTTCGGCGACGATCTCGCGGGTGGCGGAGATGCCGTCGAGGCGGGGCATGCGCACGTCGAGCACCGCCACGTCCGGGCCGAGGCTGCGGCAGAGCGCGAGCGCTTCGGCGCCGTCGGCGGCCTGGCCGACCACCTCCACGTCTGGCGCGCCGTTGAGGATCATGGCGAGGCCGGCTCGTACGGCGTCCTGGTCGTCCGCGATGACGACTCGGATGGTCACGCCGCCTCCTCGGCCGCCGTCGGGAGCTCAGCGTGTACCCGCCACCGGCCGCCGTCGCCACCGGCGTCGAAGCGGCCGTGCAGTAGCGCGGCCCGCTCGCGCATGCCGATCAGGCCGGCGCCGGCGCCGGGTACCGCCGGTTCGCCGTTGATCGGGTTTTCGACGGTGAGCGAGACGACGCCGGTGCCGTACGCGACCGCCACGTCCGCGCGGCCGGTGCCGTGCTTGAGCGCGTTGGTGAGCGACTCCTGCACGATGCGGTATGCCGCGAGGTCCACCCCCACCGGCAGCGGCCGCGGCTCGCCGCTGGTCTCCAGCCGCACGGTGAGCCCGGCGCCCCGCGCCCTCGCGATGAGCTGGTCGAGCTCGGCCAGGCGGACGCGGGTGGGCTCGTCGTCGCCGGCGCCCTCGCGGAGCAGGTCGATCATCTGGCGCATCTCGGCCAGCCCCTGCACGCTGTTCTCCCGGATGACCTTGAGTGCTTGCTCGACGGCGTCCGGATCCCGCTTGTGCACCGAGAGGGCGGCGGTCGCGTGGATGGCCGCGGCGCTGAGGTGGTTGGCGATCACGTCATGCAGTTCGCGGGCCATCCGGGTGCGCTCGGCGGTGACCGCCTGGCGGCGGTCGAGCTCGACGAGGCGGGCGGTCTGCTCGGCGCGCGCCCGCTCGGCGGCGGCCTGGTCCCGGTAGTGCCGCACGCTGATCGCCGTCACCACGGGCAGCACCAGGATCAGCACCGCGGGGATGGCCAGCTGCAGGCCGCGCCACGAGCCGGCGAGGATCGGCCCCGCGACCACGCAGGCGAGGCTCACGCCGATGCCGACGCGCAGCAGGATCCGCCACATCCGGGCCGAGCCGTACAGGCAGGTGTCGTAGAGGACCTGGGAGTAGACCAGCAGCGTGCCGAGCGAGCTGCCCAGCACGACGTCGGTGGCGACCGCGACCGTGCCGAGGGCGAGGCCGGCGCGGGTGGCGACGCGGCGCAGGGCGAGCGCCACGCAGGCGAGCACGAGCGGCGGCACGAAGGACGCGGTCGGGGGCCGAAACGGCCACGGCTGGATCGTGTGCGCCACGCCGAGGGCGAGCATGGCGAGGCCGCCGGCGAGCGAGAGGCCCGCCAGGGTCAGATCCCGCTGCAGCGCCCTGGACACGCTCCGATCACATCACACGTTCCGCCACGGGGCCTCCGACCGCGCGACGAGCCTGCGAGGGCACGGGGTCCGTCGAAGGATGTACCCGGAATCCGTCACCGCTGCCGACGCCCGCGGTGGCCTGAGCGGTGAGGCTGGAGGCATGGTTCTAGCGGTCATCGCCGCGTGCGAGATCGGGTTCTGGGTGATCCTGGGCGCCGGCCTCGTCGCGCGGTACCTGTTGCGGATGCGGCGCCTCGGCGGCGTACTCCTGCTGTGTGTGCCCCTGGTCGACGTGGTGCTGCTGGTGGCGACGGTGATCGACCTGCGGCGTGGCGCGGAGGCCAACTTCACCCACGGCCTGGCCGCGGCGTACATCGGCTTCTCCATCGCGTTCGGACACACGATGGTGCGGTGGGCCGACCAGCGGTTCGCGCACCGCTTCGCCGGCGGGCCGCCGCCGTGGAAGCCGCCGAAGGGCGGCTGGGAGCGGGCCCGCTACGAGTGGCGGGAGTGGTTCAAGGGAGTGGCCGGCTGGGCGGTCGCGTGTGGCCTGCTGGTGGCCGGCATCGTCCTGGTAGACGACCGGAGCCGGACCGAACAGTTGGATGCGTGGATCTGGCGGCTCACCGTGGCACTCGTCGTCTGGCTGATCGCCTTCCCACTGTGGGCCACGTTATTTCCCGCACGGCCCAAGGAGTGATGTAGTAGGCAGCGGGGGAGCCTGGTACAGGCGGTTATCCGCCGGTAAGGAGAACGAAGTATGGCGCACGGGGAGGCCGAGCACGGCAGCGCCGAGAGTGAGCAGCACTATCTGCTGGGCGAGCACGACGTGCCCGGCCGGCAGCTGCGGTGGGTCTGCGGGGTCGGGCCGCAGCCCGTCGAGGAGGCGGTGCCGCCGGCGGCTCTCGACGCGGGCGGCGTGCCGGCGGAGGCGTCCGACGACCTGCCGCTGGACGAGGGACGCACGCTCGTGCCCGAGCGGCGTGGCCCAGCCGTCTGCCGGTCGAGCCGCGCCGGGTGGGCCGGTGCCCATCGCCACGGCGCGGTGCGGCCGCAGGCCCGGGCGATGCGGAGGGAGCGTCCGCCGGACCGGTGGTGCTGACGTTTTCTAGGCTGTACGAGTGCGGGCAAAACAGCAGATTCTGGACGAAGCGCTAGCCCTGGCCGATGAGCGCGGCCTGGGGGCGATATCCATGCGCGCGGTCGCCCGCCGGCTGGGACTCACCTCGATGGCGCTCTACCCGTACGTCGGCACCAAGGACGACCTGCTCGACGGACTCGTCGGCCGGCTGCTGGCCGACCTGCTCCCCGAGCCCGGTGCCGATGGCGACTGGCGGGAGCGGCTCCGGACCGTGGCCCGCGCCGCCCGGGCTCTGGCGAGGGCCCACCCCGGCGCGTACCCGCTGCTGATGGTCCGCCCCTCGGTCACGCCGGACGCCCTGCGGGTGGTCGACCTGATCTACGCCGCGCTGCTGGAGGCGGGGGTACCCGAGCCGGAGGTGCCCCGCATCGAGCGGATGTTCTCGACGTTCGTCCTTGGCTACGCCACGTCCGAGGTCAACGGCCGCTTCGCCGCCGGCAGCCGGGGCGCCGGGTCGGCCCACGACCCGGGCGCGCTGCCCGCCCACGCCCGCCTGTCTCGCTGGCTCGGCGGCGAGGTCGACTGGGACGCCGAATTCGAAGCCGACCTGCGCGACCTGATCCACCTGGTCGAGTCGGCCGCGGCCCGATCCAGGATGGACGGCGAACGCTAGCGGGTGCGGCGCCGCACCAGCAGGGAGATGCCCGCCAGCCCCAGCGTGATGGCCAGCACCACCGCGCCGTTGAGCAGCAGCACCTCGCGCAGGTCGGCCAGCAGCTTGTCGAGGTCGCGGCCGGGGTTGAGCGTGTCTTCGTCGAAGACGCGCTCGCCGCCGCCGATGCCGCCGTGCAGCGTCTCCGACTTTTCCGGAAGCGGGACGCCGGCCGCACGCAGGGTCTCGGACATGTTGAGCCGCCCGTAGAACCACGCGTTGGTCGTCGGGCGCTTGTCGGGCTGCTTGGCCGGGCGGAAGGCACGGGGGCCGCCGGCCGCGAGCGGGTAGAGGTCGTAGGTCTGCTTGGCCTGGTCACCGATGCGCACGACCACCGTGTACTTGCGGCCGAGCTTAGGCGCCTTCGGCGAGGTGGCCTGGCCCTTCGCCTTGGACAGCCAATTGACCTGGCTCAGCAAGGCCTCGAAGAGCTCGGGGTTGGCCTTGGCGTGGACGGTGATCGCCTCTTCCAACTCCTCACCGTCGATCGTGATGACGTCGGGCTTGGGCGGCGCGGCGAGTGCGGGCGACGGAGCGAGCAACGGAGCGGCGACGGCGACCAGCACCGCGCCGCCCATAAACCATCGGCGGCTCACCCCTGCGACCATGACCGACCTCCCCGCCCCGCTGGATGGCCCCGCCCCCGTGTTGCGGCCGACGATCCGCTTTAAACCAAAGACTCCGCCAAACCTCGCGCGGTTGCATGCGCAGCCCAGGTTTTTCGAACTATCTGCGATCGCCGACCGGCAGACAACAGGCCCATTCATTCGGCCGCCGAATCGTAACCGTCGTCGACGGACCGTGGGGGGCGGGGCGGGACGTCGTGGTTGCGGCCGGCGCCCTCCAGGACGCCGCCGGTCCAGCGGTCGGTGCCGCGGAGGGCCGCGCGGTCCGCCTCGCCCGCCAGCGAGTGTCTCCGCCCGAAGGCCGCCCGCGCCTCCGTCAGGTCCAGCGCCGCCGTGGTCGATCGAGCCGCCGCCTTGGTACTCGGAAGCGCGCATGTGATCGGGACGCAGCTGGCCAAGTGCGCCGAACTGCGCGATGCCCGGGTGCTCGCCGATCGAGATCAGCGTGATCCGCTCGGCCGGCGCGCGTAGCTCGGGGAGCTGGTCGTAGAGGTCCGCCTCGAACCACAGGACCTACTCGCCGTCCGCTTGGCGTCAAGCGCCCGATTCCCTCCGCGAACGAGCTGGGGAGCCGCACGTCCGGCTCCGCATCGTGGGCGAGAAAGCGGCCCGGGTCCGGCCCAGCTCTGCGGATCCCCCAGCGACCCGGAGCGGCGCGCGCACGGGTCGACGAGGCGAAGGAGTGATCGAGTGGAAATCGCGTTTCCTGCGCCAATTGATTGGGGGCGTTGTGCCAATCGATCAAGGTCCTGAACGTAGCCCTATTGCGATCAACCCATCTGGTTTGCCAGATCACGAACCAATTGGTGGCGGGGGACGAGAACCTGCTGGGTGGGGTTCGGCATCGCATTCTCGGACTTCAGGAGTCGGATTTTATTGCTAGCGTGACGTTGCTCCCTTGGCAAAGCCCCGGAAGTACATCGCGACGAGTGCCGAAAGGATCCCGATGACGCTTAGTCCCTCCACGCCGCCGCGCCCGACGCGCGTCGGTGTTTACATCGACGCGTACAACCTGTACTACGGTGCACGAGAGGTCTGCGGGCGTGGCACGCCCGGCTGGCGCTGGCTGGATCTCCGCTCGCTGGCTACGTCATTGGTCGCCGCGCAGCGCGGCTGGGCAGGCGCGGTCGTCGACCGCATCATTTACTGCACCGCGAGGATCGACTCCGCGACGAACCCATCTGGCTTTGCGGATCAAGACGTCTACCTCAAGGCCCTCATGGCCACGAAGAGCGTTGACCTGGTCGTGTACGGCAACTACGTTTCCCGGGTCAGAGCATCTCCGCTCGCGACCAAGGGATCAAGAGGAAAGCCAATCCTGACCAGACCAGCCTGGCCGATAACCGTTCAATCACCTCTGGGCACACCGGATAGCGAGGCGATCTTCATGGTGTCCCATCTCCATCAGGAGGAGAAGGGTACCGATGTCAACCTCGCCACCCATATGTTGATGGACGTCCTCGATGGACACGTCGACGCGGTGATGGTCATCTCCAACGACAGCGATCTCATGCTTCCCGTGCGTACCACCCGATCGCGAGTGCCGGTCGGCCATGTCAATCCGCGCCAGACCTTCTTCGCCGGTGATCTCCATGGCGTCAAGACCGAGGGCGTCGGCAACCATTGGTGGCGCAAACTGGCCGAGGTGGATTATCTCAGCCACCAACTTCCCGATTCCGCTGGCGGATATGCAAAGCCGATCGGTTGGTGAATGGGGTGGCACGGGCGTGGCCCACCCGCTAGGATAAAGTCCATCACTCACCCGGCCCCTTGTGGGCCGGGGCTTTTTTATGCCCTCCGGTCAGGGGAGGCGGAGGCGGGCGGCCTCGATGCGGGCCAGCGTGCGCTCCTTGCCCAGCACCTCCAGCGACTCGAACAGCGGCAGCCCCACGCTCCGGCCGGTGACCGCCACCCGCACCGGGGCCTGGGCCTTGCCCAGCTTCAGGCCGCGCTCGGCGCCGACCGCCTCCAGGGCGGCCTTCAGCGGCTCGGCCTCCCACGACGGTAGGGCGGCGAAGGCGGCGGCCGCGGCGTCGAGGAGGTCGGCGGCGCCGTCCTTCATCGCCTTGGCCCACGAGGCCTCGTCGATCTCGGGCGACGGGACGAACAGGAAGTCGACGTTCGGCACGATCTCGCTCATTACCGCGATGCGGGTCTGCGCCAGCGGCGCGACCGCGGCGAAGGCGGCCGGGTCGAAGTCTTCCGGGCTCCACGGTGGCGGGGGGATGGTCTCGGTGCCGGTGAGCCAGGGCTGGCAGGCGGCGGCGAAGGCGGCCGGGTCGAGGGCGCGGATGTACTCGCCGTTGAAGGCGCGCAGCTTCTTCTCGTCGAAGAACGCGGACGACGCGTTGACCTCCTCGAGCCGAAACTCCTCCTCGATCACCGACCACGGCACGATCTCCCGGTTGCCGCTGGGTGCCCAGCCGAGCAGCATCAGGTAGTTGCGCATGGTGTCGGCAAGGTAGCCCTCGTCGCGGTATGCCTCCAGCGCCACCTTGTCGCGCCGCTTGGAGAGCTTCTGCCGCTTTTCGTTGACCACGACCGGCACGTGGGCCCAGATCGGCGGCCGCACGCCCAGCGCGTCCCAGAGCAGCTGCTGCTTCGGGGTGTTGGGCAGGTGCTCCTCGGCGCGGATGACGTGGGTGATGCCCTGGGTGATGTCGTCGACCACGTTGGCCAGCAGGAAGACCGGGGAGCCGTCGCCGCGGGCGATGACGAAGTCCTCAAGCACCTTGTTTTCCCAGGTGGGCTCGCCGCGGATGAGGTCGACCACGACGGTCGTGCCGTCGTCCGGGGTGCGGAAGCGCAGCGCCCGCCCGGGTCCCGCGGTCAGGCCGCGGTCGCGGCAGAAGCCGTCGTAGCCCTGGTACTGCGAGCCGGTGCGGGCCTGCACGTCCTCGCGGGTGCAGTCGCAGTAGTAGGCGCGACCCGCCGCGTACAGCTTCTCGGCGGCGGCGCGGTGCTCGCCCGCGTTGGCGGACTGGAAGTGAGGGCCCTCGTAGGTGCCGCGCTTGATGCCGATCCAGTCGAGCGCGGTGAGGATGCCCTCGGTCCACTCCGGGCGGTTGCGGGCGGCGTCGGTGTCCTCGATCCGCAGGACGAAGACCCCGCCGTGCTGCTTCGCGTAGATCCAGTTTTGCAGCGCCGATCGGGCACCGCCGACGTGGAACATACCGGTCGGAGAAGGGGCGAAGCGCACGCGTACGGTCACGGCACCGAGCGTATCCGCACCACGAAGACGCTGCCGAGGAGGGTGACGACGGCGGTGAGCGCGTACAGGGTGGGGTAGCCGCCGAGGTGGACCACGATCGGCGCGGACATGGCCGGCCCGAGCACCTGCGGCGCCGAGTTGGCGATGTTGATGACGCCCAGGTCCTTGCCGCGGTCGGTGGCGCGGGGGAGGACCTGCGTGATCAGCGCGGCGTCGACGGCCAGGTAGACGCCGTACCCGGCGCCGAGCAGCACCGCCGCCACCAGGGCCATCGACCACAGCGGCCAGACCGCGAGCAGGATCGCGGCCACGGCCATGATCACGCCGGACCAGATCACGAAGATCTTGCGGCGCCCGGAACGGTCGGAGAGCCGCCCGGCCACGACCGCGGTGGCCATCATGCCCGCGGTGTAGATCAGGATGAGGATGAGCAGCCCGCCCTCGGGGTCGTGATACTTCACCCCGTCCTGCAGGAAGTAGAGCAGGTACAGCGTGCCGAGCGCGTTGCCGACCTGCACCAGGAAGCGGGTGCCCCAGGCCCAGGCGAAGTCGGGGTACCTGCGCGGGCTGATCCACAGGCCGGCGAGCACGTGTGCCTGCGGGCGGTGCGCGCGGGGCAGCGGGTCGTCCGGGGTGAGAAGGGCGAACGGCAGCGCCAGGATCAGCACGGCCACCGCCACCGCGTAGTAGCCCGCCTTGTTGTCCGTGAAGATCGCGGTGACCAGCACCGCGCCCACGACGAGGCCGAGCGACTGCGGGATGCCGATCCAGCCGGAGACGCCACCGCGCTGCGCCACCGGCACCCGGTCGGGGATCGCGGCGGTGAGCGTCGCCAGCGCCGCGTTGAAGCACACCTGCGCGGCCACCCAGCACACCGCCACGCCGACGATCGTGCGCTGCTGGCCGAGGACCGCCAGCGACGCGGCGCCGAGGACCGCGCTGGCGAACGTCCAGACGTGGCGCCGGCCGTAGTCGCGGCTACCGATCCGCAGCGACGTACGGTCGGAGAACGCGCCGGCCAGCGGGTTGGCGATGACGGCCGCGAGCGCGCCGAGCGCGGTCACCCAGCCGAACATCGCCTCCTTGTTGGCCGGGTCGATCAGCTCCACCTGATTGGGCAGCAGCACCTGGATCGGCGTGAAGAACGCCATCCACACGCCGAGGTTGGCGCTGAAGATGAGCGCGATCCAGCTCCGCCGCACCGGGGTGGTCGGTTCGGCGAGTGCGGCGGGAAGCTCGACCCCGGTCGTCATCGGGAGGCTCTGATGAGGTCCCGATACCAGGCGTACGAGGTCTTCGGCGTGCGCACCTGCGTCTCGTAGTCGACGTGCACCAGGCCGAAGCGTTTCGTGTAGCCCTCGGCCCACTCGAAGTTGTCCAGAAGGGACCAGACGAAGTAGCCGCGTACGTCCACACCGGACGCGACCGCGGCGCGCATCGCCGCGATGTGGCCGTCCAGATAGGCCACCCGCTCCGGGTCGTCGATCCCGTCGTACGCGCAGCCGCTCTCGGTCACGTGGATCGGTGGAAGCGTCTCGCCGTACTCCTCCTTGAGCCACACGAGCAGCTCGCGCAGCCCGTCCGGGACCACCGGCCAGCCGAACGCCGTCGTGGGGTAACCGGAGAGCGGCACGAACTCGAACGGCAGCGGACTGTCCGGAGTGGACGGAGCGCGTACCGACGTGGGGTTGTAGTAGTTGACGCCCAGCGCGTCGAGCGGCGCGGAGATCGTGTCGAGGTCGCCGTCGCGTACCACCGACGGGTCCAGCCCCAGGTCCGGATAGTCGCGGCCGAGGAGCGGGTCGGTGAAGAACCTGTTGTGCAGGGCGTGGTACGCGGCCGCGGCCGCCGCGTCCTCCTCGCTGTCGCTCGCCGCCCACACGGGGGAGTAGTTGTTGGTGACCGCCACCGCGCCGGCACCCCGCGCCCGCAGCGTCGCCACCGCGAGGCCGTGACCGAGCAGCTGGTGGTGGGCCACCGGTAGCGCGCCGAAGAGGAGCGTCTGGCCGGGCGCGTGCTCGCCCGTGGCGTACCCGAGGGTCATGTGGATGAATGGCTCGTTGAGCGTGATCCAGAGGCGTACGCGGTCGCCGAGCGCGTCCGCGACCAGCCCGGCGTAGTCGGCGAAGCGGAAGGCTGTGTCGCGGCTCAGCCAGCCGCCCTTGTCCTCCAGCGCCTGCGGCAGGTCCCAGTGGAAGAGGGTGGCGACCGGGTCGATGCCCTTGGCCAGCAACGCGTCCACGAGGCGGTCGTAGAAGTCGACGCCGGCCGCGTTCGCCGGGCCGGTGCCGTCCGGCTGGATGCGCGGCCAGGCGATGGAGAACCGGTAGGCGTCGACGCCGAGGCCCGCCATGAGGTCGACATCCTCGCGGTACCGGTGCCAGTGGTCGCACGCGCCGTCACCGGTGCGGCCGTCGGCGATCCGCCCCGGCTCGTGCGAGAAGACGTCCCAAATGGATGGCCCGCGCCCGCCCTCGGTGACGCCGCCCTCGATCTGGTACGCCGCCGTCGACACACCCCACGTGAAGGCCATCCACCGCTCCCCTAAAACGCGAAAGATCCTCGCACTCTAGTCCGCGACGCTGATCTCCGGGAACCCCTTCGCCAGGGCCGAACGGACGGACCTCCCCAGCGGCGCGAACGGGGTCACCGTATCGCCTTCCCACACGCCCTCGATGCGCCCGTCGACCACGAGGGCGGGCGAGATCCACCCCTGCGGGCGGGACACCTTGGCCTTGTGCTCGCCGCTCATTACCCGGTCGAGCTGGCGCAGGCTGCCCACCGTGTACGGGTCGAACGCGGGCAGCAGGTGCACGGACGCGGGTCGCTTGCGCGCCACCTCGCCGGCCAGCTCGGCCGGGAGCGCGCCGCCCTCGAGCTCGACCAGCCGGTCGGCCAGCCGGGCGAAGGACTTCTTCACCAGGGCTGGCTTCAGGTCGAACCACCGGCTGAACTCGTCCGCCGTCGACGGCCCGTACGTGCCTAGGTACGCCAGCGTGAGCGTGTCGATCGCCTCGTCGGTCTCCACCTCGTCCCACCCGTCCAGCCAGGGGCGGGGCGCGACGAACGTGACGTTGCGGCCGCGCGGTGGTCCGGAGCAGAGCAGCCCGCGGAACGCGAGTGGCTTGAGCACCGCGCCGAAGCCCTGGGTGAGGGGCTCGCGCAGGTCCTTGTGAGGGGTGGCCTTGATGATCGCGTCGGCCAGCTCCTCGCGGGTGAGGGGCTCGCCGCCGAGCACGTCGGGCATGGCCGCGATGATGTCTGCCATCTGCTCGGCGCTCACCCCGTGGTAGCGCAGCCAGGCGCCGGTCGTCTCGCGGGTGCGCGTGGACATGGCGGCCACCCAGGTGGGCAGGTCGGCGGCCGGCAGCAGGTGCAGCGTGCCGCGCGCGGCCCAGGTCTTGACCAGCCGCTTCCTGTCCCACAGCTCCGCGTCGACGCTCTCGGCGGTGGCACCGCCGGCCACCCGCAGGTCGAGCGCGGTGAGGGCCGAGGCGGCGAGCTGCGCGTGCACCCCGCTCAGCCGCCGCGCCACCGCCACCGCATCCTTGGCTCGCTCGCCGGCGTCGAGAAACTGCCGCTCGATCCGCCAGCGAAGGATCTGATCCCAGGTCACGGCCCGCCCGCTCATGTAACCACTATAAGTGGTTACCAGTAGGCGCGGAACACTCCGCGATCAACAGCCGCCCGCCAACCGGCGTCCGCGACGTCGGTACGCAAGGCGGTCAGCGCCGCGAGCGCGCCGTCGACAAGGTCGGCCCAGTCGGGTGGGGCACCGGCCGCGCCCTTCTGCATGAGAAACGCGAGGCCGGCCGAATTGCTGATCGCCCAGCCACCCCGCCGGGGCGCGCGCCGGCCGGCGTCGCCGCCCTGGTCGCTGACCAACCGCACGTGGAACGGGTAGCCGACCTCGCCACCGGGCTTGGTCACGGCGATGCGGGCGCTGGCCGGCTCGGCGCCGAAGATGTCGCGCAGGAACGAGGGGGCGGGCGCCTCGACGACGACCTCGACGCCGTCGCCGTACTCCCCGGGGTCGCCAGTGGCGGCGACCCCGCGGATGAGATCCACCACGACCGACGGGTCCCGCCGGTCGAAGACCACCCACTCCATGCGGCTCACGCGATCAAGCATGGCCGCATGGAACAAGCCGGTGGGGTCAGCTGTCGCCGCCGGTCTCCCCGACCGGGGCGGCATTGACGTCGTCGATCGCGTACTTCTTGGCGGCCTCGGCCGGCACCGCGGCCGGGATCTCCCCTCGGGCGGCGAGCTGGCGCAGCGTGGCCACCGCGATCGACTCGGCGTCGACGTGGAAGTGCCGGCGCAGCGCGTGCCTCGTGTCGGAGAGGCCGAAGCCGTCCGTGCCGAGCGACGTGTAGTCGCCGGGCACCCACCGGGAGATCAGATCCGGCACCGCCCGCATCCAGTCGCTGACCGCCACGACCGGGCCGGGCGCGTCGGCCAGCTTCGCCTTGATGTACGGCGTCTTCGCCGGGTCACCCGGGTGCATCAGGTTGTACTCCTCGGCCTGCACGGCGTCGCGCCGCAGCTCGGTCCAGGAGGTCACCGACCACACGTCGGCCGCCACGCCCCAGTCCTGGGCGAGCAGCTGCTGGGCCTTGAGCGCCCACTGCATGCCGGTGCCGGAGGCGAGGATCTGCGCCTTCGGCCCCTCGACGCCCGGTGCCGGCGAGTAGCGGTAGATGCCCCGCTTGACGCCCTCGACGTCGAGGTTTTCCGGCTCGACCGGCTGCAGGATCGGCTCGTTGTAGATCGTCAGGTAGTAGAAGATCGGCTCGGACCGCTCCCCGTACATGCGGTGCAGGCCGTCTTCGACGATGTGCGCGATCTCGAACGCGAACGCCGGGTCGTAGGCCACCACCGCCGGGTTTGTCGCCGCGATCAGGTGCGAGTGGCCGTCTTCGTGCTGCAGGCCCTCACCGTTGAGCGTGGTGCGACCGGCCGTGGCGCCGAGCACGAAACCGCGCGCCATCTGGTCGGCCGCCGCCCAGAACCCGTCGCCGGTGCGCTGGAAGCCGAACATCGAGTAGAAGATGTACAGCGGGATCATCGGCTCGCCGTGCGTGGCGTACGCGGTGCCGGCGGCCGTGAACGACGCGACCGAGCCGGCCTCGTTGATGCCCTCGTGCAGGATCTGCCCGGCGGTCGACTCCTTGTACGACAGGAAGAGCTCGCGGTCGACGGACGTGTACTTCTGCCCGTGCGGCGAGTAGATCTTCTGCGTCGGGAAGAGCGAGTCCATGCCGAACGTGCGGGCCTCGTCGGGGATGATCGGCACCCACCGCTTGCCGAACTCCTTGTCCTTCATCACGTCCTTGAGCAGGCGGACGAAGGCCATGGTCGTGGCCACCTTCTGCTTGCCCGAGCCGCGCTTGACGTCGGCGAACCGCTCCGGCCCCGGGATCTGCAGCGGGATCGTGGTGGTGCGCCGAGACGGCAGGTAGCCACCGAGCTGCTCGCGCCGCTCGCGCAGGTACTGCATCTCGTCGGACTTCTCGCCCGGGTGGTAGTAGGGCGGCAGGTAGGGGTTGGACTCCAGCGCCGAGTCGGGGATGTCCAGGTAGAGCCGGTCGCGGAACGACTTGAGGTCGTCGAGCGTCAGCTTCTTCATCTGGTGGGTGGCGTTGCGGCCCTCGAAGTGCGAGCCGAGCGTCCAGCCCTTGATCGTCTTGGCGAGGATCACGGTCGGCTGGCCGGTGTGCTCGAATGCCGCCTTGTACGCCGCGTAGAGCTTGCGGTAGTCGTGGCCACCGCGCTTGAGGTTCCAGATCTCCTCGTCGTTCATGTGCTCGACCATCTTGCGGGTGCGGGGGTCGCGCCCGAAGAAGTGCTCGCGGACGAAGGCACCGGACTCGGCCTTGTAGGTCTGGTAGTCGCCGTCGGGCGTGGTGTTCATGAGGTTGACCAGCGCGCCGTCGGTGTCGGCGGCGAGCAGCGGGTCCCACTCGCGGCCCCAGATCACCTTGATCACATTCCACCCGGCGCCGCGGAAGAACGCCTCCAGCTCCTGGATGATCTTGCCGTTGCCGCGCACCGGGCCGTCGAGGCGCTGCAGGTTGCAGTTGATCACGAAGGTCAGGTTGTCGAGCTCTTCGCGGGCGGCCAGCCCGATCGCGCCGAGCGACTCGACCTCGTCCATCTCACCGTCGCCGAGGAACGCCCATACGTGCTGGTCGGACGTGTCCTTGATGCCCCGGTGCTGCAGGTAGCGGTTGAACCGGGCCTGGTAGATCGCGTTGAGCGGGCCGAGGCCCATCGATACCGTCGGGAACTCCCAGAAGTCCGGCATAAGCCGCGGGTGCGGGTAGCTGGGCAGGCCGCGGCCCGGCCCGGCGTGCGACAGCTCCTGGCGGAACCCGTCGAGCCGGTCCTCACCCAGCCGTCCCTCCAGGTAGGCCCGCGCGTACATGCCCGGGGAGGCGTGGCCCTGGAAGAAGATGTGGTCGCCGCCACCAGGGTGGCTCTTCCCGCGGAAGAAATGGTTCATGCCGACCTCGTAGAGCGAGGCGGCACTCGCGTACGTCGAGATGTGCCCGCCGACGCCGATCTCCGGGCGCTGGGCGCGGTGCACGAGCATCGCGGCGTTCCACCGGATGTAGGCCCGGATGCGCCGCTCGACGAACTCGTCGCCCGGGAACCAGGGCTCGAGCTCCGGGGGGATGGTGTTGATGTAGTCGGTCGTGGTCAGGGGTGGAACCCCGACCTGGCGCTCGCGGGCGCGTTCGAGCAGGCTCAGCATGACGTAGCGGGCGCGTTTGGCACCGCGCTCGTCGATGACCGCGTCGAGCGACTCGATCCACTCGCGGGTCTCCTCGGGATCGATATCGAGAAGCTGGCTCGGCAGGCCATCGCTGATCACCGGGCGCTTGCGTTCGGTAGCCACCAGCGCTCCCTCTGCTTTGTGTGTGATGGGTCTCTGTAGCTTTCCATCCTGCCTTGTGCAAAGGGCTCCGTCACGCGCGGTGGACTCCTAGGCGACGCTCGACACATGTACCGAGGGGTAACAAAGCGTCAACCTGGGAGGAAGGAGAACCGGACCTCCCGGGTGGGGTTGTCGGCGTTCGTGTCGACGAGGCAGATCGACTGCCAGGTGCCCAGCGCGATCCGCCCGTCGATCACCGGGATGGACGCGTACGGGGCGACGAACGCGGGCACCACGTGGTCGCGCCCGTGCCCCTTGGCGCCGTGCCGGTGGCGCCAGCGGTCGTCGGTGGGCAGCACCGCGTCGAGGGCGGTCAGCAGGTCGTCGTCGGAGCCGGCGCCGGTCTCGATGATCGCTACGCCGGCGGTGGCGTGCGGTACGAAGACGTGCAGCAGCCCGTCGCCCCGCCCATTGACGAAGTCCGCCGCCTCGGCCGTGATGTCACGCACGGTGGCGCGCCCACCGGTCCGCACGGTGATCACCTCTGTGTGCATCCCGCCAGTATGGTTTGACCCGTGGAATCCGTGAGCGAGTGGGGCGGCCCGGAGGTCGCCCACGACGACGGCGAGCGACCGACCAGCGCGGGCCTGGTCGTGCTCGACGCCCCGATCGTGGCGGTCACGGTCTACCCCGACCGTGCCCGGGTGACCCGCCGCGGCAAGCTGCGGCCGCCCGCCGGCCTGAGCACGGTCCACATCGGACCCCTTCCGTTCGGGCTGCACCGCGACTCGGTGCGGGTCGGCGGCCACGGCCCGGCCACCGTGCTCGGCGTCGACGTGGTCGTCCGCCACCAGCCTCGCCCGACCGATCAGACCGTCGCCGAGGTCGAGGAGGCCCGCCGCGCGGTCCTCGCGGAGCTGGCGGAGCTCGCGGACGCCGAGTCGGTCGAGGCGCAGCGGGCGGAGTTCCTCGCGACGCTCGCCCAGCGCGCCGGCTCGACGTACGCGCGGACGGTCGCGGCCGGTGAGTCCGACCCGGCGGCCGTGGCCGCGTTCGCCGACTCGATCGCCGACCAGCTCACCGCCGGCAAGGCGCGCCAGCGCGACCTCGCCCGCCGCGCCGAGGAGGCCCGCGACCGCGAGGCCGCGCTCGACCGCCGGCTCAAGGAGCTGTCCGGCAAGCGGGGGCCGGACCAGCTGGCCGCCGCGGTCAGCCTCCAGGTCTCGGCCCGAGGGGCGCCGGACTCCGCCGGCGACCGGGGCCGAAGCGAGCGGAGCGAGCCATTCAGCGCAGCCGCGGAGGGCGTCGAGCTGGAGCTGTCGTACGTGGTGGACGGCGCCGGCTGGGAGTCCACCTACGATGTGCGCCTCGCCGACGAGCGGCTGGCCGTCTCCTGGTTCGGGCTGGTCACCCAGCACACCGGGGAAGACTGGCCGGAGTGCGAGCTGGTGCTCTCGACCGCCCGCCCGGCGACCACCACGACGGTCCCCGACCTCGACCCGTGGTACCTCGACCGCATCCGCCCGCTCCCGGTGGCGCGGGCCGTGGCGGCGTCCCGGAGCAAGGAGATGATGCGCGCCGCCGCCGGCGGTAGGCCCCTCCCGCCGGCCGCGCCCGCCTCCGCCCCCCTCGGGTACGCGGCCGACGGTGCCGCCGACGCCGACCTGGCGATGCTGGAGGTGAGCACCGGCGTCGTGGAGCAGGGGGTCGCCGCGGCCACCTACCGGCCGGAGCACCCGGTCGCGGTGCCCGCCGACGGCACCGCCCACCGGGCCACCGTGGCCGTGCTGGAGCTGGGCGCCGAGCTCGACTACGTCACCGCGCCGGCCCAATCGCCCGACGCCCACCTGCGGGCCACGGCGGTCAACACCTCGGCGCACACGCTGCTGCCCGGCCCGGCCTCGGTCTTCCACGACGCCGACTTCGTCGGCACCACCCGCTTGGAGACGTGGGCGCCGGGCGAGGAGGTGGAGCTCGCCCTCGGCCTCGACGACCGGATCCGGGTGGAGCGCAAGCTGACCCGGCGTACGGCCACGAAGGCGGCACTCGGCTCGACCCGGCGCCGCGAGGTGGAGTACCGGACCACGGTCGCCAACCACACGCCCCGCCCGGCCAAGGTGACCGTGCTCGACCAGATCCCGGTCTCCCGGGACGAGGGGATCACGGTGCGGGCGTTCAAGGTCGACCCCAACCCGGTCGACCGCACCGAGCTGGGCGTGCTGAGCTGGAAGCTGGAGCTGGCCCCGGGCGAGACCAAGGAGGTCCACATGGGCCTGCGCGTGGAGCTCGCCCGGGGTGTGGAGATGTCCGGCTGGCGCGAGTAGGTCAGCCGAGCGGGCGCAGGTATGTCTGGTGCAGGCCGGGCACCCGGTCCTCCACGGTGTACGAGGCGCGGGTGTGGACCGGCGCGTCGGGCGTTGTCACGAACGGCACGACCTTGAAGTCGGCGTCCAGCCGGTCCGCACTGATCTTCGTGGAGACGTACCCGCGCTGGTTGTTGTAGAAGCGCAGGTGCGGGTTGATCGCCAGGAACGGGTGGGTGGCCGGGTCCGAGTCCGCCCCGTCGCCGGTCGAGGTGACCGAGGAGCAGACGAGCTCGGCGCCGACCGTGCGCGAGGTCGGGTCGGCGTAGTCGAGCTTGAGGTCGCTGGCCCAGTGCGCGTGCACGTCGCCGGTGAGCACGACCGGGTTGCGCACTCCGGCGGCCAGCCACCCGCGGGTGATGCGGTCGCGCGAGGCCGCGTAGCCGTCCCACGAGTCCTGACTGGTCACCGTCGCCGGGCCGGCGTTGTTGTCCCGCTGGGCGAAGAAGACCTGCTGGCCGAGGATGTCCCAGCGGGCGGACGAGCGGCGGAAGCCGTCCAGCAGCCACGCCTCCTGCTCCGGGCCGGTGATCGAGCGGGCCGGGTCGTACGCGGCCGGGCAGTCCTTGTAGCCGTCGCCGCAGCCCTGGTCGTCCCGGTACTGGCGGGTGTCGAGCATGTGGAAGGTGGCCAGCCGGCCCCACTGGATCCGCCGGTACAGCCGCATGTCGATGCCGCGCGGGATCGAGGAGCGGCGCAGCGGCATGTTCTCCCAGTACGCCTGGAACGCCGCCGCGCGCCGGGCGAGGAAGGCGGGCTGGGTGTTCTCCGGCACCTCGTCGGCCCAGTTGTTGTCCAGCTCGTGGTCGTCCCACACCACCAGCCACGGCGCCGCCGCGTGCGCCGCCCGCAGGTCGGCGTCGGCCTTGTACTGCGCGTGCCGCTGCCGGTAGTTGGCCAGCGTCTCGGTCTCCGGGCCCTCGTGGTCGCGCGGGTTGCCGCCTGGGATGTTGTACGTGTCCTTCGTGTACTCGTACTGGTAGTCGCCCAGGTGGAGCACCAGGTCCGGCTCCTGCTCGGCCAGCCGGCGGTAGGCGGTGAAGTAGCCGTGCTCGTACTGCGAGCAGGAGACGAACGCCATCGCCAGCGTGCCGCCCAGCGCCCAGGGCGCCGGCGCGGTGCGGGTGCGGCCGACCGGAGAGACGTGGCGGTCGGCCTTGAACCGGTAGAAGAACTCGTGGCCGGGCGGCAGCCCGTCGAGCTCGACGTGGACGCTGTGCGCGGCCTGCGGGCGGGCGAGCGCCACGCCGCGGCGGACCACGTGGCGGAAGCGCTCGTCGGTGGCGAGCTCCCAGTGCACGGCCACGGGGCGGTTGGGCATGCCGCCGAGGCCGTCCTCGGCGAGCGGCCGCGGGGCGAGGCGGGTCCAGAGCACCACGCCGTCGTGGTCCGGGTCGCCGGAGGCCACGCCGAGCGTGAACGGGTCCGTCCGCAGTGGACCACCCGAAGCTGTTGTTTTCCGCTCCGCTTTCGCGACCGCTGAGGCGGCGGTGCCGGGCAGGGCCGCGGCGGTCGCACCGGCCGCGACGCCTCCGATGATCAAGGTACGCCGGGATACGGGCATCGGTTTCCTCCCCAGGGATCGATGAATACCGACCCGCGCAGCCTCGCCGCCGAGCGTTCCGTCAATGGATCTTGATGTTGAACACGCCCCGAACAGGGGGTGTACTTCGCCGCGAGGCTTAAGATCCACGGGCGTTGGGAAGTAGTCCGGCCATGCGCCGGTGGCTGTGGTTCAACGCTCTCGCGCTGGTGATGTTCAGCGCGTTCCTGCTGTTCATCGTGTTGCAGAGTGTGTTCGGGTGGCATGTGCGCAACGAGGAGCTGGCCCAGTACGGCCACCCGGCGGACAGCTACTGGACCTACCTGGGCACCGGGCACTTCGTCGAGGCCGTCTTCGAAAACTGGGAATCCGAGTTTCTCCAGATGGGCTCGTACGTGCTGCTGACCGCGTACCTGGTGCAGCGCGGCTCGCCGGAGTCCAAGCCGCTGCACCAGACCAACCGCGCCGAAGACTATCCGGACCAGGCCGGCCCGAACTCACCCGCTCTCGCGAAGAAGGGCGGGCTGCCGTACCTGCTCTACCGCAACAGCCTCTCCATCGCGCTGCTGGGGCTCTTCCTGCTCTCGTTCGTGTTTCACCTGCTCGGCGGCACCGCCGAATACAACGAGCAGCAGGCGCTGGAGAGCGGCGCGCCACCGATCAGCGCGCTCACCTTCCTCACGACGAGCGACTTCTGGTTTCAGTCGATGCAGAACTGGCAGAGCGAGTTTCTCGCCGTCGGCGCGCTGATCACGCTCAGCATCGTGCTGCGCCAGCACGGCTCGCCGCAGTCGAAGCCAGTGGTCAAGTCACACGCGCACACCGGCGAGTAGCCCGCCGGAGCTCGTGCGGCGCGGGCCGCGCGGCCGGCTTCACGCCGCTGATCCGCCCCGACCAGGCCGCCGCGTTTTCCGCGATGGTGTCGACCGGCGCGCTGCTGGCGAGCGTGCTGGGGGGCCGCCCTCGGTGCGGTGTACCTGGGCAGGGGCTCGTTTCCGCTGGTCGCCGCCTTGATCGCGGTGCTGTTCTGCGGTGGGCCGTGAGCGCCTCCCGCGTGTAGGCCCCGGCATTATGCGCGCCACCCCCAGGGGCGGCGACGACTTCCCGGGTTCCGACCCGGCCCGGCGCGGGCGGCCTCACGCTCATGCTCATGTACGCATCCACGCATCCATGGCGGTCCGCCGCCGTCGGCCTGTGCGGGGCAGCCGGCCTCGCGCTGGCGGTCGGCCTGGGCGCGGCCATGGAGACGGGCGCTCCGGCGCTCGCACTCGCGTCAGACGTCGTAGTGATGCCGTCAGCAACGCCGCTGCCCGCAGAACCGGCCTCCACCGACACCACGGCTTCCTCCGACACGACGACCTCCAGTGGTGCTACGGGCTCCACTGGTGAGGAGGCCGCCACCGCCGAGGAGAAGGTCGCCGAAGACACCGCTCGAGAGGCGCCGACATCGACCGAGCCGGCGCCGTCGGAAACCTCGACCGCGCCCATGGCGGGTCCGGCGCAGCCAAAGCGCGAAAGCAGCAGCTCGGGCGGTGTCCTGCTCGTGCCACAGGACATCCAACCCGGCACCTACCAGGGCACCGTCCCGAAGGACTCGACCTGTTTCTGGAGCCGTCTCAAGGGCACTTCGGGAGAGCCAAGCGACATCATCGCTGTCGATGCTCTGAAGGCTGGTGAGAAGGTCACGGTCACCATCGAGGAGGGGGACGCCGCGTTTTCCTACACCGGATGTGGCACGTTGACCAAGTAGCACCGTGGATCTGGTCGACTTCCCTGTCGCTCCAAGCGGCAAGGAGTCGACCAGATCGCGTTCGCGGGCCGCATGAGACGGCCGTTACGGGGAATCGCCGGCCATGACCACCACCCTCTCCATGCTGGAGTCCCACCCGCGGCGGGCGGACGTGGACCGCACCCGCCTCGCCGCGGCTATCGACTCGCTCAACGCGTGCGCGGAGACCTGCACCGCGTGCGCCGACGCCTGCCTCAGCGATGACGAGGTCGCCGCGCTGACCCGGTGCATCGCGCTCAACCTCAACTGCGCCGACATCTGCCTCGCCACCGCCCGCATGCTGTCCCGCCACGCCGGCGAGGACGGCGCGATCAGCCGTTCGATGCTGGAGGCCTGCGCGACCGCCTGCCGCGCGTGCGCGCAGGAGTGCGCCCGGCACGCCGAGCGGCAACAGCACTGCCGGGTCTGCGCCGAGGCGTGCTACTCGTGCGAGCGGGTCTGCCGGGACCTGATGGTGGCGTTGCGGTGACTTTCGTTTGTGCGAGGCGCGGGCGGGTAGGCCATCCGGTATGAATGCAGACACCGATGGCGTCTGGCGGGACGAGGAGAAGCTGCCGCTGTCCGAGCTGACCCGGGCGATGGCGATGTCACCGGGCGACGGGCAGGTGGACGACGAGTCGGGCAACGACGCGGGCCAGGCCCAGGGCGACGACGAGGCGCGCCGGGAGATCGACCGGACCAAGGGTGAGCCCGACCCGCACAGCACCGCCGGCCGCGCGTTGCGCCCCGACTTCACCGGCCACACCGGCCCGCACTGAGTAGTCAGGTGATCAGATGGGTGGGCGCGGCAGGGTTCGAACCTGCGACCCCTCGGTTGTAAGCCGAGTGCTCTTCCGCTGAGCTACGCGCCCCGACGCCGGGTGTGAAGCCAGGCGGCGGCAATCGTACCTTGCCCGCCCTTCACGTTCGGCGCAAGTTGCCGGGTCAGGCCCGCGCCTCCGACAGCGCCTTGCGCCAGCCGGCCTGGTCGCGGGCCTCGCCGGGCAGGTTCATCTCGGCGAACCGCACGATGCCCGCCTTGTCGATGACGAACGTGCCCCGGTTGGCGTAGCCACGCTCGGCGTTGAACACGCCGTAGGCCTGGGCGACCGCGCCGTGCGGCCAGAAATCGGCCAGGAGGGGAAAGTCGAACCCCTCCCGGTCGGCCCACACCTTGTGGCTGTAGACCGAGTCGACGCTGACGGTCAGGACCTGGACCTCCGCGTTGGCGTAGGCGTCCAGGTTTTCCGCCACCTCGCACAGCTCGCCCTGGCAGGTGCCGGTGAACGCGAGCGGGTAGAACACCAGCAGCACGCTCTTGCCGCCCCGAAAGTCGGAGAGGCGCACTTCCTGGTTGTTTTGGTCGCGCAGGAGGAAGTCAGGCGCCTCAACGCCCACCGCGATCGGCATCGGTGACCCCATTCGTATGAAGCGCATGGCGACGGGCCGGCGGCCGGTGATGAGCGCCGCCGGTCGTACGCGGAGTGGGCTACTTCTTGCGAGCGGCGCGTGGCGTTACCAGCCGTGCCGCACTCCAGTCCTTACCAGCGTTGACCGTCGACGTCTGCTGGAGCCCGGCGGTCGGTGCCACCTCGCTGATCTCGCTCGGCTCGACATGCCCCGGCCGGCCGGCCTTGGGCGTCAGCAACCACACCACACCGCTGTCGGCGAGTGGGGTCAGCGTCTGTACCAGCAGGTCGAACAGGTCGCCGTCGCCGTCGCGGTACCAGACCAGCACCGCGTCCACGACTTCGTCCGTATCTTCGTCGACCAGCTCCCCGCAGCGGTCTACAAGGGCGTCGCGGAGATCCTCGTCGACGTCTTCGTCGTACCCCATCTCCATGACCACCATCCCCGGCTCGATGCCGAACCGGTCCGCCAGGCTGCGTACGCCGTCGGCGGCCTGACCAGCGGTCGCGCTCACTGTCGCGTGCCTCCTCATCTCAACAGCTCCCGGCGTCAAACCGCCGATAGCGCGTAGTCCACACAGTTGCGTCGCCGCGCGCAAGTGGCGCACCGAGTGGAAGGCAATTTACCGTGCCAAGAGCCCTCGGGCACCCTGGGTGATGGCATCTTCGGTCACGAGGACGTGACGAGCGGCCGGACCTAGCGGGATGAACGAGTCAACTGACGCGATTCGCCGCGCCGCGCCCACGAATCCGCCGTCGACAAGTGCGGCCA
>Ga0272482_10000065_pt1 | contig 33020 bp, 26 predicted proteins | sample RVTome_8_FD_192427 | JGI IMG/M metagenome (GOLD analysis project Ga0272482, IMG submission 192427) | Soil microbial communities from uranium-contaminated site in the Upper Colorado River Basin, Wyoming, United States - RVT160D0 (version 2) ...
GCCGGGCCATCGAGCGGGGCGAGCTCGAGGTGCACTACCAGCCGATCGTGCAGCTGGTCGGCGGCCGCACCCGCGCGTTCGAGGCGCTGATCCGGTGGCGCCACCCCACCCGCGGGCTGGTGCTGCCTGAGCATTTCCTCGCGGTGGCCGAGGAGACCGGGCTGGCGATCCCGATCGGCCGCTGGGTGATCGTGGAGTCGTGCCGGCAGCTGGCCGCGTGGCAGCGCACGCCCGGCCGGGAAGACCTGCGGATCAGCGTGAACGTGTCGAACCGCCAGTTTTGGCAGGGCGGGCTGGTCGACGACGTGGCGGAGGCGCTGCGCGTGTCGCGCCTGCATCCCCGCTGCCTCGCCTTCGAGATCACCGAAGGCGTGATCATGAACAACGTCGGACTGGCCCGCAAGATGCTGGAAGACCTGCACAACCTCGGCTGCGAGCTGCACATCGACGACTTCGGCACCGGCTACTCGTCGCTGGAGGCGCTGCACCGGCTGCCGATCGACGCGCTGAAGATCGACCGGTCGTTCGTGGCCCGGCTCGGGGTGGACGCCAAGAGCAGCGCGCTCGTGCACACGATCGTGCTCATGGGCGGCAACCTCGGCCTCCAGCTCATCGCGGAGAGCGTGGAGACCGAGGAGCAGCGCGACCACCTGCTGCGGCTCGGCTGCGCCTACGGCCAGGGCCACCTCTTCTCCCAGCCGGTGCCCGCCGAAGAAGCCGAGCGGCTCATCTCTTAGCGGAGTCGGCGCCGGTCGTCTCGAGGATGACCGACGCCACCAGGTCGGGGTCGTCGCTCATCGGCACGTGGCCGCAGCCGGGCAGGTCGACGTGGCGGGCCTCGGGCAGCGCCGCCCGGGCTCGGGCCGCCTGCCGGTAGAGCAGGATCCGGTCTCGGGTGCCCCAGGCCACGGTCACCGGCGCGGCCGGTGTGCCACGGAACTCGTACGACCGGCTCGCCCTGGCCACGGTGCGGAAGGCTTGCCCGTCGCGCAGCGCCAGCGCGTCGGCGAGGGCCACCTCCGGCGTGATGCGGCCGGGGCGGGCGCAGATCATGCCGAAGCTGAGCGCGCGGAAGGCGGCGTACCGGAACAAGGTCCGCATGACCGGCTCCGGCAGCCGCGCGCCCCAGCGGTGGGCGGAGAGTGTGCCGATCGCCCACCGCCGCTCGCGACCGGTCCAGAAGCCGGCCGGGGACAGCGCGGTCGCCGAGGAGACGAGGCCGGCGGTGGCGAGTTCGAGGGCCATCGCGCCGCCCAAGCTGTAGCCGGCCACGTGCGGGCGGTCGAGCCCGAGGTCGCCGAGGAACGTCGCGACCCCATCGACCGCCCTGGCCATGTCACGCGGTGCGCCGTCCGCCGGCATCGGCGACGCGCCGAAGCCGGGCAGGTCGAGCGCGATCACGTCGTGTGCCTCGGCGAGCCGGTCGAGCACCGGCAGCCAGGCCTGCCAGTGGTGCCCGATGCCGTGCAGCAGTAACAGCGGCTCTCCGGCACCGCGCCGTTCGTACACGATAGAGGGTGTCATCGTCCGTCACCGTGCCGGCCGAACGCGCGTCCCAGCGCGCGGACCTGAGCTTCCATCCGGGGTACACCCGTGCGCGCGCCGCGTCCGATGATCGCGTCGCTGAGCGGGCTGAGCATCAGCGAGCGGACCACCTGCACGGCGCCGACCGCCCGTGGCACGTACACCTTCCGGCGGCGCCGCTCGATCGCGTCGACGAAGGCTCGCGCGCACGCCTCCACCGAGGTGAGCTTCCCGAGCGGCCACGGCAGGCTGTCCAGCGTCTCGCGAAACTGGGGCAGATCCTCCTGGACGTCGCGGACCAGATCGGTGTCCACGAAGGACATGTGCGCCGTACCGACCGCGACGCGGCGGTGCCGCAGCTCCAGGCGGATCGCGTTGCCGAACTGCTCCACGCCGGCCTTCGACGCGCAGTAGGCGGCCATGCCGGGCAGCGCGGTGAACGCGGCGGCCGACGAGACCAGCAGGCAGTAGCCACGGCTGGCGATGAGGTGGTCCACGGTGGCCCCGACGGTGCGCATCACGCCGACGAGGTTGACCTGCACGGTGTGCGCCATCGCCTCGATGTCGCCGACCGCGATCGTGCCCCGCGGGGCGATGCCGGCGTTGGCCACCACCACGTCGATGCGCCCGTACCGCTCCACGGCTGCCGCCGCGGCCCGGTCGAGCGCGGACTGGTCGGTCACGTCGGCCTCGAACCAGGCGCCACCCGTCTCGGCCGCCACGGTGGCGAGGCGCTCGGGCTCGAGGCCGGCGAGCACCACGGTCGCGCCGCGAGCCGCCGCCAGCCGCGCGGTGTGCTCGCCGATGCCCCGGGCGGCGCCGGTGATGAAGAGGACCTTGCCGTCAAGCACGGGCTACCACCTCGTAGTCGGCGGGGTCGAAGCGCCTGGTACGCAACCGGTACGACCACGTGTAGCCGGGCCAGATCGTGGCGACCCGGCCGGTGGCGTCCTGATACCAGCTCTTGCAGCCGGTCTGCCACACCGTGCCGGCCATCTTCCTATCCACGGTGGAGACGAACGTGCGCTGGGCGGCCGGCGTCGGCTCGATCGTCGCGGCGCCGGTGCGGTCGAGGTGGCGCAGGGCGTCGAGCACGTACGCCAGCTGGCACTCCATCATGAAGACCACCGACGTGTGCCCGGTGCCGGTGCCTGGGCCGAGCAGCAGGAAGAGGTTGGGAAAGCCGGCCACGGTCGTGCCCAGGTAGGCCTGCGGCGAGCCCTGCCACACCTCGGCCAGCGTGCGCCCGTCCCGGCCGCGGATCAGTTGTGCGATCGGGCTGTCGGTGACGTGAAACCCCGTGCCGAAGATGATGGTGTCGACCTCGCGTACGGTGCCGTCGGCGGCGACCACCGCGTCCGGCCGCACCTCGGTGACGCCGCCCTCCACGACCTCCACATTGGACCGCGTGAGCGCGGGGTAGTAGTCGTTGGAGAGCAGGACCCGCTTGCAACCCATCCGGTATCGCGGGGTGAGCTTGGCGCGCAGCGCCGGATCGGGCACCTGCTTGCGCAGGTGGGCGCGGGCCATCCGCTGACCGAGCCGCATCATCACCGGATTGAGGAAGGCGGTGCCCTGCCAGAACTCGCGGACCCAGTAGATGCTGCCGCGGGCGAGCCGCTGCGCACCCGGCACCGCCCGGAAGGCGCGCCGCTCCAGGCGGCTGATCGGCCGGTCAGTCTTCCGCATCACCCACGGCGCCGTGCGCTGGAAGAGGTGGAGTCGCTCGACGTCCGGCGCGATGGCCGGCACGAACTGGATCGCCGACGCGCCGGTGCCGACCACGGCCACGCGGCGGCCGGTGAGGTCGAGGTCGTGGCGCCACCGGGCGGAGTGGAAGACATCTCCGGTGAAGGTCTCCAGCCCGGGCAGCTTCGGCACCGCCGGCTCGCAGAGCCCGCCGGCGCCGGAGATCAGCACGTCCGCGCTGTATGTGCCCTGGGAGGTCTCGACCACCCACCGGCCCCCGTCCCAGGCCGCGCCGCGCACGTCGGTCGCCAGGCGCAGGTGCCGCTCCAGCCCGTACTCGGCGACGCAACGGCGCAGGTAGTCCCAGATCTCCGGCTGCGGGGAGAAGCTGCGGCTCCACTCCGGATTGAGATCGAAGGAGAACGAGTAGAGGTGCGAGGGCACGTCGCAGGCACAGCCGGGGTAGGTGTTGTCGCGCCAGGTGCCGCCCACCTCGGTGCCCCGGTCGATCACCACGAAATCGTCATAGCCCTGCTGTTTGAGCCGGATCGCGGCGCCGAGACCGCTGAATCCAGCCCCGATCACCGCGATCCGGTAGTGCTGTGGGCCCGCCATTCCCGGAAGTTACCATCGGGTAACGCGCCGGGGAAGGGCGGTGTGTCCGATCAGGCCGGGGCCGCGTTCTCCCACAGCCCGATGACGTTGCCCTCGGTGTCGCTGAAGTAGCCGACGAAGCCCATCTCGCCGACCGCCATCTTGCCGGCCACCACCTTGCCGCCGTGCTGTTCCGCCGTCGCCAGCGCGTCGTTGACGCTGTCGACGCCGATCGTGAGCGTCGGTGCGGAGACGGGGGACTGGCGCGGGGTCAGCCCGCCGTTGATGGCGCCCGGCTCGGTGGGCATGCCCTGCTCGTCGACGGGCGTGGTGACGACCATCGTGTACGACATCTCCGGCATCGGAGTCAGCTCCCAGCCGAACGCGTCACGGTAGAAGGTCTGCGCCCGCTCCATGTCGTCGGCGGGCAGCTCAAAGTGAACAATTTTACCGCTCATGGTGCGTACCTCCCTCGTGGCCGACTCTATGCCGGTCCGCCGCTCACGCGTCGAGGAACGCGCGATCCGCACGCCGCCCTTCGCCGGGCGGCGGGGCGGACCGGGTGGCCGGTGCGTGGTATCAATCGGTGCCGTGAGCCTGACGTCCCAACTGCGCGACGGCCCCCTCGCGGCATGGTGCACCAAGCGGCTTCCCGGGGCGACGGACGTGGCGCGCGCCGTCGCGGCGCGGTCGCGGGGCGCCCGGCCGGTATTTCCGCAGGGCCAGGTGGGTCTCGACCACTGGGCCGCGATCGGCGGGGCGTTCGGCGCGCGGTTGGCGGCCCTGGTGCAGCCGGCGCCGCCCTACTACGCGCTGTACGGGCTGCTCCGGGCCGATCTGGCTCGCCGCGACTGGGCCGACGCCGAGGCGGCTCGTTGGCCCACGCACGCCCACCTGCCGGACCGGCTGCGCGAGATGGCGCTGGACGTGCGCCCCACCTCCGTCGGGTGGTTGTCGCTGGCCGCCACGCTCTCCGCGCCCGAGGCCCCCGTCTCGGAGGCTAGGCGCGTGGCGGCCGCGCTCCTGGGTACGGGCCACACCACCCGGCCCACCCCCGCGCGGCGCTACCCGGCCGAGCCGGTGCTGGCGGACCTCTTCGAGCGGACGCGGGACTACCTGGCCAGGTATGCCCGGCCGGGACAGCTCGGCCCGGCGGGCGCCGAGGCGGGGCTGGCTCGGACGTTCTGGCTGTTCAACCTCTTCGAGGAGGTGTACCGGGCCGGCCGGGTGACCGAGCCGGTGGGCCGCCTCTTCGCGACCGGCGCGCCGAGCGTCGAGAGCATGCGCTCGGCCGCGAGCGGTCCGGTCGTCGCCGAGCTGGTGGCGCTGGCCCAGCGGCTGACCGAGTCGGGCGCGCTCGACGAGCTGCGTGCGCTGGCCGGCGGCCCGGGCGAGGGCGAGCCGCTGGGCGTCGCCGGGCCGGTGTTCGTCAACCACTGGGCCGACGGCGATCTGGTGCTCACCGGCCCGGAAGGCGCGACGCTTGTCGACGTCAAGACCGTCGCCAAGACCAGCGACCTGGACCGCTCCGTACGGTGGCTGTGGCAGCTGGTCGGGTACGCCTGGCTCGACGCCGCCGACCGCTACCGCATCCGCCGGCTCGGCCTCTACCTCGCCCGCCACGGGGTCCTGCTGACCTGGCCGCTGGAGGAGCTGGTGGGGGCACTGGTCGGTGGGCGGGACCCGGACGAGGCGCGGGCCGAGTTTCGCGCCGAGGCCGCCCGGGCGCTCGCCGGCGAAGGCGCTACGACGAATGTCGCCGACCTGCCGGCCACGCCGGGCCCGGCCCCCGTCCCGCCCGCTCCGCGCACCGGTGGCCTCTACGTCTCGCCCGGCCCCGAGTCCGCGCGCTACCTGCGGTTCGCCGGCGACGGCCAGGTCCTGGGCGTCACCAGCACGGGCAACCCCGAGCAGGTGGCGCGCTGGCTCAAGCCAGGGGGCGCCCACTTCGGCGCCGGCGCGTACCGCCTGGACTGGCCGGACATCTCCTTCATCATGACGGTCGAGCAGGGGCGGGTGAGCTACCGCGGCTTCCTGACCCACGACGCGAGCCAGCTCGTGCTAACCGTCCACAGTGGTATCAACGGCCACCGGGCGCGGTATGTCTACACCTACACGCCGGTGGCCGCTGAGGCTTGACTCAGAACACGCCGGCCGCTGCGCGGGCCGCGACCCCCGCTCCTACGACCATCACCAGCGTCGCCGTCCCGGCGGGAGCCAGCTTCGAGAGGCGCTGGGCGGCGGCGGGGAGCTTCGGGAGGCGGCCCAGGCGGCGCTGGGCGGCGACCAGGGCCAGGCCGACGGCGGTGAGAGTGGCGGCCATGCCGACGCCGTACGCCAGGACGAGCACCACGCCGAAGGCCGTGCGGCCGAGGCCGATCGCGGCCAGCAGCACCACGATCGCGGACGGGCTGGGCACCAGGCCGCCGGCGATCCCGATACCGGCCAGTCCGAGGCGTCCGTCACCGCGGTGGTGATGGTGGTGATGATGGCCGTGCCCGTGGTCATGATCATGCGCGTGGTCATGGCCGTGGGAGTGGTCGTGGTCGTGCGAGTGGCCCTTGCGGCGGCGCACGAACATGCCCACCCCGACCGCGATCACGATGGCCCCGCTCACGATGCCGAGGTAGCTGAGGACGCGATCGCCAGCGAGCGTGCTTGACGTGGCCAGCAGCAGCCCCACCACCAGCACGCCGCCGGTGTGGGTGAGCGTCACCGTCGCGCCCACCGCGAGCGCGTCCCGGATCCGGCGCCGCTGGGCCGCCGCGTAGGCGGCGAGCACCGTCTTGCCGTGCCCGGGAAGCGCCGCGTGGCCGGCGCCGAGCAGCAGCGCCAGCAGCACCGCGAGCAGCCCGACCGTGGGGGTGAGGCGGCCGCCGGCCAGATCCTGGAAGCGCCGCTCCACCCCGGCCGTGATGCCGGCCAGGAAGCCGTCGCTCGGCCGGCTCAGCGCGGCACCCGCCGTGCCGTCGCCGGGGGTCACCCGCAGCGTCGCCGAGCGCACGTCCGGCGCGGACGAGAGCGGGTCGGCCGGGTAGGTGCGCAGCTCGTCGCTGATGCTCTCGGCGGGCAGCGACGACTCGACCCGTACACCCTCGCCGCGGGCGGTCATCTCGCGCCAGCCGATCCGGTCCGGCGCGTACGTGTTCTCCACCGTCACCGTCGCGGTCTCCAGGCGGACCGGGGCCGTGAGCGCGCACGTGAGGCGGCTGGTCTTCAGGCCGCCGCTGCCGTCGACGAGGGCGAAGTCGCTCGACGTGAGGGTCCACTGTAGAGGCTTGCCGCCGACCGCCACCGAGAGAGCGAGGTCCGCGCAGGAGGGCTCCGCCTTCTGCTGCAGCGTCGGGATCTCGGCGAAGTCGACCACCGCGGTCGCGTCGATCCGGTCCGGGTGGAGGGTCAGGCCGGTGTACTGGTTGACCGAGAAGTTGCCGAGCGGGTGCGCGCTCGCCGGTGCGGCCGGCAGCAGCAGGAAAGCGAGCGGTGCGGCGGCGAGCGCCAGCAGCCAGCGGCGTTTCATCGGGTGACCTCCGGTCCCGCGAGCAGGGTCCGCGCCAGCGGCGCGTCGGTGGGGGAGAAGTAGGGATTGAGGCGCAGGGCCGCGGCCAGGTCGGCCTCCGCCGCGCCGGTGCGGCCCAGACCCAGCTCGATCACGCCCAGGTGGTACACGTACGCGGCCGACTTCGCTCCACTGTCGACAGCCGCGCGGGCGTACCGGAGCGCCTCGGCGTCCCGCCCGGCGTGGTGCAGTGCCCAGGCGAGGTTGTCCGCGACGTCGGCGTGGGTGCGGCGGGACCACTCGGCCCGCGCCTCCTTCAGCGCGGTGACCGGGTCACCGGCGGCGAGGGCCAGCGCGGTGCCGGTCAGCCCGTCGACGCCGCCCGCGGCGGTGAAGAGGCGGTGACCGGCGACGGCGAGCTCGAGCTGAGCATCCGCCTCGGCGTCCTGGCCGGCGGCGCGGAGCAGCTCGGCGTACTCGAGCACATAGGACGGTGTCGGCGCGCGGCGGGTGATGTCGGCGTACCCGGCGAGGGCCGCCTCCCGCCGCCCGGCGGCCCAGTCGGCGCGCGCCTTGCCGCGGCGCAGCGCGATGGATCCGGGGTCGGCGGCGAGGCCGGTGTCGTACTGGCGGGTGGCCTCGGCGAGGTCGCCGGCGTGCCAGGCGAGGTCGCCGAGCTGCACCCGGCAGAAGCCGATGTCGGCGGGGCTGACCGCGGCTTCGAGCGCCTGCCGCATCAGGTCGGCGGCCTCGGTGACCTTGCCGCGCAGCTCCAGGTCGTAGGAGGCGCGGGCGTACGCGGACAGGCCCGGCCGCAGGTCCAGCTGGCGCTGTACGGCGGCGGTCGCGGCGGCCACGTTGCCCAGCTGGGTCTCCGCGTCGGCGAGCACGGCGTACGCGTCCGCGTCGTACCCGTTGAGCTTCGTGGCCTCGAGGGCGAAGCGGCGGGCGGCGGCGAACTCGTGGCGGGCGTTGGCCAGCGCGCCCTGTGCGACGAGCACCTCGCCGTTTCCGGTGGGACGTACGGCGAGCGACCGGCGGACAGCCTCGTCGGCGCGGGGGTAGTTCGTGGGATCGCCGGTGGCCCGGCCGCGCTCGACGTACGCCACCGCGAGCACCGCCCAGGCGCGCCAGTCGCCCGGCACGAGCCGGACGCGTTCCTGCGCGCGGGCGATCGGGTCGGCGGGTGCCGCGGCGGCCACGGCGGGCGCGGTCGTGGGTGGGGTACCGGCCGGTGCGAGGACCGCGGCCAGGGCGGTGGCCCCAAGGGCTGCCGCGATGCCCGCGACGACGGCTGTGCGACGCATGGTGAGCCTCCGGTAGAGGGGCGCGCCGCACCGCACGGGGGACGAGTGCGGCGCGCCCGGTATGAGGGTCGTCAGAACCGCTGGGTGCGCTGGTCCGCGAGGCGGACCCGGCGACGCCACAGCCAGGCGAGGACGAGCAGGCCGAGGCCGGCGCTCGCCGCGACCCCAACCGCCGCCGCCGCGATGGTGGCGGGCATCTCCCCGTCGGACTTGCTGGCGAAGCCGGCCGGAGTCAGGTCCGGACCGTCCGAAGAGGACCCGTCGGCGGCAGCCGGCTTCACGCCGTCGCCACCGGTGTTGACGCCGACGCCGTTGGGCAGCGCGACGTAGGGGAAGGTGCCACCGAACTCCTGGTCGTTGGCGTCGACCTTGTCACCGGCCGCGAGCGCGTCCACGATCTTGCCGGTCTGCGCCGCGCCTTCGAGCGCCTGGATCTCGATGTCCAGCACGTCGTCGGTGAGCCGCCGCCCGTTCGGGAAGCCCTGCAGGTCGCCGGCGAGCACGCCGAGCCGGTTGGGCTCCGCGGTGACGGGCACGGTCAGGTTGAGCCGCAGCTGCTCGGAGGGGACGAACCGCTTCGGGTTCACGTCCTTGTTGTTGAGCTGCGAGTTGAGGTCCGCCTTGATCGGCCCACCGGCCTTGGTGGTGATACCGGTCAGGAAGATCTCGACCAGGTCGTTGCGCGGGGTGGCCGGGGCCGGGATGCCGTAGATCTTCTCGATCAGCTGCGGCACCTCGGGGTTGGTCACCCGCTTGACGATGGTGGGGTTCTTGGCGTCCTGGTCGGGGCGGGAGGCGTTGAACGCGTCCTTGAGCCCGGCCGGCACGACGACCTCGTTGACGAGCGGGTTGCCGAGGCGGGAGACCTGCACGCGGTCACCCGACGAGCCGCCACCGGCGAGCCGCACGCGCGGGCGGTCGGTGGTGGTCCAGACGCCGATGTTGGGGTTGCGCTTCGCGTCGCCGTTCAGCGCCACGTCCTTGAACGGCACCTGCAGCACGATGGTGTTGACGTTGTAACCGGCGACCGTGTCCTGGCCGGTCTCGCTCAGGTCGCCGCCGTACAGCAGGTCGAAGACGCGCAGGTCCAGGAAGAACGGGTCGTCCGCCTGGCCGGCGTAGATCTTCCAGCCGCCGGGGAGCTGGATCGAGGCCTGGTCGCGCAGCTTGGCGTAGTCCGGCATGGACGCCGGGCCGACGCGGGACGGGGCCACCGGCCCGTTGTTCACCCGGGTCTTGAACGGCTTGCCACCGAACGACGACTCCATCGTGTACGTCTGGCGGACCAGCAGGTTCTCGTCGTCCAGCGACGTCACCGGGCCGTTGTTGTAGAGGAACGTGCTGGTGCCGCGCTTGTCCTGGGTCTTGAACTTCCACCGGAAGACCGCGTCCGGCTTCGCGTCGCCGTCGTTGTCGACGTTGAGGTTGTAGGTGGCGTCCGTCGCGAACGGGTAGAAGTTCGGCCCGCCGTTGGGCTCCTCGAACGGGATCCAGTTCGCCACGAACGTGACGTAGTCCGGCCGGTCGGGGCTGACGAACGCGTAAAGGTCGGTGTTGTCGACGGCCGGGTCGGCCGCGATCAGCGGTGCCTCACGGTGGCTGGAGGCGACGGCGCCGCTCGGGCCGAGGCCGTAGAGCCCAGCGCCGCCGAGCACGGCCATCGCCGCGAGTGCGGCGGCGCCACGCCGCGTAGAGAGTCGGGTACGTATGGACATCGGGGTTCCTTCCGCCCGGTGCGAGGTGATGCCAGGCGTTCGGAACCCCGATGCTCTACGGACTGCCCGCTGTCAGATAGCTCGCATTGAGCAATCCGCGGGGCCGTGGGACGCGAATAGCGTGGATAGGCCGCCTACAAACCGAGTAGCCGGTCGAGGAAGTCGCGGTGGCGGCGTACGACGGCGCGCAGGTCCTCGGTGTCCTCACCGGACCAGCCGCTGAGCGACTCCTTCTGGCGTGACAGCTCGGCGGTAAGGGCGCCGACGGCCTCCTCCACCAGCACGTTCGCCTCGCGGGCGGCGCCCGGCGGGTCATCGACGAAGCGGAGTTGCACCTCGCGCCACCGGTCCCGGTAGCCCTGGGTGGTCTCCGCGCCCCACAGCGCGGCGATCGGCTCCTCGACTTCGGTCGCCGCCGCGTCCGCCGGGGTGTCCACCACCGCCGGGGTGTCCGCGACGTCGCTCGGGCCGTCGAGCGGCTGCTCGGCCGCTTCCCCGTACGCCCGCTCCTCGGCCGCGCGGTCCGCGTCCAGCTCGCGTTCGGTGTCCAGGTCGCGCTCCACGACTGGCTCGCGGTCCACGTCCAGCTCGCGTTCGGCGGATAGGTCGCGTTCGGCGGATAGGTCGCGTTCGGCGGTTAGGTCGCGTTCGGCGGTTAGGTCGCGTTCCGTGTGCAGGTCGTGGTCGGCGTCCGGCTCGCGGTCCGCGTCCAGATCGCGTTCGGCGTCCAGGTCGCGTTCCGTGTGCAGGTCGTGGTCCGCGTCTGGGCCGCGCTCCGTGTCCAGGTCGCGGTTCGCGTCGAAATCGCGGTCCGCGTCCGGGTCACGGTCGCCGTAGGCGCCCTCCGCCTCGGGGTCGGAGCCGTCGCGGACCTCGCGGGACGGGCCGGCCTGCGCCGCCGCCGCGGCCGCGCCACCGACGGTGGCCGCGCCGAACGCGGTCGGCTGCGGCGCCGGCTCGTTGAAGTCTGACTCGCGAGGGCTCACGGCCGTGAGGTCGTCCGGGTCGTTCCGCTCGCCGCTGAGCACCGGGTCCGCGAAGGTGCCGCGGTCGTCGAGCGTGTCCCCCGGCACGCGGTCCGTGACATCCTCGGCCTGCGCCCGGTCGGCGTCGTCGGCCGGCGGCGGCACGGGAACGGGCTCGGAAGTGACCCGGTCGGGGGTCCGCTGATCGGCCATCGTGTCCCCCTCCCTCATCGGTTCATCTCGTGGCGGTCGGTGCTCGGCACGTCGTCGTCGGTGTGCTGGCGGGCCGTGGGTACGGGCTCGCGGCCGAGCAGCTCGGTGACCATCTCGCGGTAGTGCACGAGCGCCTCGCGCAGCTGCTCGGTGTCGCTCTCGCCGCGGTCGACAGCCTCTCGCACGGCGTGTGCCTCGCGGTAGTGCGCGAGCGGGCGGGAGTGCTCGACCGACAGGTACGCGGCCTGCTCCTCGAAGTCGCCCGCGGGGTAGCCGCGCTCGCCGGCCATGCGGCTGACCAGGTTCTCAGCGGCGTTCACGGCCTCGACCGGCGACTCGACGAAGCGGATCTGGATCTCCTCCCACTCCGCCGCGTAGCGGGCGCGGGACTCGGGGCTGAGCGGCCTGCGGTCCAGTTCGGCATGACGGCGCTGCCGCTCGCGCAGCTCGCGCTCGGCTGCCGACCGGCCCTCGCTCTGGGAGACGAGGCGGTCGTATTCGGGGCCGAATCGGTAACGCAACGACCACCGACGGTAGAACATCCAGCCGGCACCCGCGGCGGCCAGCACCGCGAGGACGACTATGAGTGTGACAACGATCTGCGTGGCTGACATGGGTATGTAGTTCCCGCTCAACCGTGATCAACAATCCCCGTGCCGGCAAAAACTCGGCGCGATTAACGGCGCGGGGCGTCTTATTGATCTCGCCACCCCATTCGCCGGAGAAGGGGCACTTGATACTTGCGGCGGCAATGTATCCTGCCCAAGGCTGCGTACCGTACCCCCGCCGGGCGAGGTCTCATGAATACAGGCAACTGGTCGATCCGCGCGAAGATTATCGCCCTGGTCACCGTGCCCCTCGCCGCCCTTTTGGCGCTCTGGATATTCACCACGACGCTGACCGTGGGCCCGGCGTTGGCCCTGCTAGGGACCCAGACGCTCCTCGACGAGGTGGGCAAACCGGGCGAAAACCTGGTGGCCGAGCTTCAGCGCGAGCGGCGGCTCTCACTGGTCTACCTCGCCAGCAAGGGTGACCTGCCGGCGCTGGGCGAGCAGCGCAACCGCACCGATGCGGCGGTGACCGAGTTTCGCCGCCGGGCGGGCAGCCCCGACCTGCGCGACACCGCCGACGGTCGGCTCCAATCCCACCTCGACCAGCTATTCACCTCGCTCGACCTGCTCCCCACCGGCCGCGGCTTCATCGACCGGCGGGAGATGGACCAGGCCGGCGCGCTCGGCCTCTACAGCGGCGTGATCGACGGCGGTTTCCGGGTCTTCGAGATCATCGCGGACGTCGACGACGACGAGCTCAACCGCGAGGCGCGGGCGATCACCGGGCTGGGTCGAGCCCGCGAGGTGCTCGGGCAGTCCGACGCGCTGCTGGCCGGCGCCTTCGCGGCCGGCGAGTTCTCCGGCGGCGAGCACGCCCAGCTGGTGCAGATCATCGGAGCCCACCGCTACCTCTTCGCCCAGGCCCTGCCCGCCCTGCCGGACGCCGAGCGGGTCGGCTATCAGCGGATGACCGAGGGCGAGGCGTTCACCCAGCTCCGCGTGCTGGAAGACCGACTGATCGCGCAGGGGCGCGACGGCCAGGCCCCACCGATCACCGCGGCCGCCTGGCAGAGCGCGTTCGAGCCGGCCGTCCTCCAGCTGCGCGAGTTCGAGCTCTCCAGCGCCGACGCGCTCGCCGAGCGGGCCACACCGGTCGCCGTCGGCGTGCTCCTCCGCCTGGCGCTCGCCGGCCTGCTCGGCCTCGCCGCGATCGCGCTGTCGCTGCTGATCTCGCTGCGGGTGGGGCGTTCGCTGATCCGGCGCATCAGCGGCCTACGGGAAAGCGCGATGGACCTGGCCGACCGGCGGCTGCCCGGGGTGGTCGCGAGGCTGCGGCGGGGCGAGGAGGTCGACGTCGCCGAGGAGGCGCCCCCGCTCAAGTACGGCAGCGACGAGATCGGCGAGCTCGGTCGGGCGTTCACCGAGGCGCAGCGCACCGCGGTGCAGGCCGCGGTCGACGAGGCGACTCTGCGGCAGGGCTTCAACGAGGTGTTCCTCAATATCGCCCGGCGCAGCCAGGCGCTGCTGCACCGCCAGCTCTCGTTGCTCGACTCGATGGAGCGGCGCAGCACCGACCCGGATGAGCTGGAAAACCTCTTCCGCGTCGATCACCTCGCCACCCGTATGCGGCGGCACGCCGAAGACCTGGTCATCCTCGCCGGCTCGGCGCCGGGTCGGGGCTGGCGTAACCCGGTCGGCGTGATCGACGTGGTCCGCGGCGCGGTGTCCGAAGTGGAGGATTACTCCCGGGTCGCGATCACCAAGATCGAGCCGGCCGACATCGCCGGCCGCGCGGTGGGCGACATGATCCATCTGCTCGCCGAGCTGATCGAAAACGCGACGTCGTACTCGCCGCCGGAGACGAAGGTGCAGGTCACGGGCGCTTCGGTGCCCAATGGGTACGCGATCGAGATCGAGGACCGCGGGCTCGGCATGACGCCGGAGGCGATCGGCGAGGCCAACCGCAAGCTGAGCCGGCCACCCGACTTCGACCCGGCCAACAGCGCCAGGCTCGGCCTCTTCGTGGTGGCCCAGCTCGGCGCCCGCCACGCGGTGAAGATCCAGCTGCGCAGCTCGCCGTACGGCGGCGTAACGGCCATCGTGCTCGTGCCACCCGACCTCGTCACCCCGCGCGACGAGCCGGCCGCACTGCCCGCCGGCCCGTCCGGCACCGAGGCTCGCCCGGTGCGCCGGGCCCGCACGCTCGCCAGCGTCGAGTCGTCGCCGCGCCGTTCGCTGGAGGCGGTGGCCCGACCGGTGTTGGTGTCGGCGCCGGTCATCGAGCCGGATGAGCTCACCGACGGATCGCCCGGCGCCGGGTCGGATGGGCTGCCCAAGCGGGTGCGGCAGGCGAGCCTGGCACCCCAGCTGCGCAGCGAGCCGGCCGGTCCGCTCACGCTCGACCGCGTCGACGCCGAGCCGCCGCCGCGCTCCGCCGACCAGGCGCGGGCCACGATGGCGGCGCTCCAGGCGGGCACCGCCCGTGGCCGGCGCGACGCCGACGCCATCCCCGCACCGCGCGACTCCCGTGCCGTGCCGCGCTCCCGGCGGGGCGGAGGCGACGCTCCGGCCGGCCCCGTGCCGCTCGCCCGCGGCACCGCGTCGCCACCACCGGGCGCGGTCCTGCCTCCTCCGCCGGCCGGTGCGGCCGGGGAGGTGCCGGAAGTCATCGACGGCCTGCCCCGCCGCAAGCGCGCCGCCGACGCCCCACCGTCCCGGCGGGCCGGGGCGGAAGGGCCGCCCGCGCGCAGGTCCACCGGGGGCGGGCTGCCCCGCCGCAAGGCCGGTGAGGGCCTGCCCACCCGCCAGCCCGGGGTCGCGGGCGCGGAGGCCTTCCCGCTCCGCGGTGCCGAGCCGGAGCCGCCGGCGGACTCCAACGGGCGCGGCAAGCCAGCCACCGGCCCGGCCGGCGACAATGGGGATCCGCCCACTGCCAACGGCAAGCGCGACAAGACCTCGCCCGCCGAGCCGGAAGGAGACGAGTAGTGGTGTCGACGACCAGCCCGGCCGCCAGACTCAACTGGCTGCTCGACGACCTCATCGAGCGGGTGCCGACCGCGCACCACGCCGTCGTGCTTTCCGCCGACGGGCTGCTGATGGGCTCGTCACACGGCCTGACCCGGGAGGACGCCGAGCATCTCTCCGCGATGGCCGCCGGCTTCCAGAGCCTGGCCAAGGGGGCGAGCCGACACTTCGAGACGGGCCCGGTGCGGCAGACCGTGGTCGAGATGGAGGGGGCCTACCTCTTCGTCACCGCCGCCGGGCGCGGTGCCTGCCTGGCGCTGCTGGCCGGCATCGACTCGGACATTGGCTTGATCGCATACGAGATGGCGATGCTGGTCGCGCGGGTGGGGCAAAACATGAGCACACCGATGCGCCACCCGACGGTGCCCTCCGATGCGGGGTGAGGCCTCCGGGCCACAGCACGACTGGCTCGACGAGGATGCCGGGCCAGTAGTCCGTCCGTACACGGTTACCGGTGGCCGGGTGCGGCCGGTGACCGGCGGGTTCGACCTGATGGCGTTCGTCCTCGCGGCTCCGGGCGCCGCGGGTTCGCCGGACGCCGCGCACCTGCAGCCCGAGCATCGCGCGATCCTCGCGATGGCCGAAGACCCGGTCTCGGTGGCCGAGCTGGCCGCGAAGCTCAATCTGGTCCTGGGGGTGGTCCGGGTGCTGCTCGGCGACCTTCTGGCGGCCGGCCTCATCGCGATGCACGAGCCGTCCACGGCGGCCCACTTCCCCGAAGACGACGTCCTCCAGGCGGTGGTGAATGGACTACGGGCACTCTGACCTCGACGCCGATCGGCGGATTCCGCTCGCGTTGAAGATACTCATCGCGGGCGGGTTCGGCGCCGGTAAGTCCACTTTGGTGGGTGCGGTGAGCGAGATCCGACCCTTGCACACCGAGGAGGTGCTCACCCACGCCGGCGTGGGCACCGACGACCTGGTCGGCATCGAGGGCAAGCGCACCACCACGGTGGCGATGGACTTCGGTCGCATCACCATCAACGAGGATCTCCAGGTGTACCTCTTCGGCACGCCCGGGCAGGACCGGTTCTGGTTTCTCTGGGACGAGCTGGCGTACGGCGCGCTCGGTGCCGTGGTGCTCGCCGACACCCGCCGGCTGGCCGACAGCTTCCCCTCCGTCGACTACTTCGAGCGGCACGGCATCCCGTTCGTCGTGGGGGTCAACTGCTTCGACGGCGCCCGCCGCTACACCGCCGACGCGGTGCGGCAGGCGCTCGACCTCGACCGCGAGGTGCCCGTGGTGCTCTGCGACGTGCGCCAGCGGCAGTCGGGCAAGCTGGTGCTGATCGCGCTGGTCGAGCATGTGGCCGGCTACCACGGCCATCCCGTGCCGGCCTGACTGCCCCTGCGCAGCGCCCGCCGGCGGTAGACGAGCTCGCCGGCGCAGGTCCCGCCAAGCACCAGCGCCGTGATCGCGACCGGCGCGTGGGCGGGTGTGTCCGCGTGCGCCGCGGCCAGCAGCAGCCCGGTGAGGCCGAGGCTCCCGCTGTGCACCCGCGGGGTGAGCGGGCTCTCCACCCGCCGCATGATGCCGCCGGCCAGCAGCGCGAAGCCCAGGCACAGCAGGTACGCCCCACAGTGGACGAGCAGGGGCAGGCTCGCGCCGTACACCACCAGCACCGTGCGGCTCACGCCGGCCGACGCGACGAAGAAGATGACCGAGTGCCAGGAGGGGCGGCGGGTGCCCCGCAGCCGGTAGCCGAGCTCGCCCGCGACCACCGCCACGATCAGCAGCGCCGCGGCCGGCACCGGTGCCCACGGGTGGGTATCGCTGTGGAGCGTGGCGTAGAGCAGCCCGGTCATGCCGAGGCTGGCGCTGCACACCCGGGAGGTGAGGGCGCTGCGGGCCCGCTCCACGAGCCGGGCGACCAGCACGGCAAGCGCGGCGCAGAGGGCGTAGACGCCGACGTGGGCATGCGGCTCGGGGTCGCCCTGGCCACGGGCGAGCAGCGTGCGGGCGAGGTTGGCGGCTCCGACGTAGAAGATCAGCGAGTGCCAGCTCGGCCGCGCCATTGCGACGAAGCGGACGGGATTCACACCCGCTTTGTACCTGTCCCGATGATCACATTGGCCCGTTTTCGGCTGCGGTCGGCAGCGCGGCTTCAACCAAGATCGGAAGAACTATTTGTTGCGCCCGCCAAGCTCCGCTTGCTGGTAGCCACGCCGCTCTACCCCAAATCACGTAAACAGGGCGTAGGAGGGCCGTAACTTTCCGCTGTGGGAAAGGTGAGGGACCGCGCGCCGGACGAGTGGGACTGCGTCGTCTTCATGGCGGTGGTGGAGGCCGGCACCCGGCAGCGCGCCGTGCGGCTGCTCGCCGACCGCTACGACGAGCACATCACCGTCGAGGGCGTGCGCAGCATCCTCCTGAAGATCAACAGGTGGCTGGGCCGCCCCGCGCTCCGCGAAGGTGTGGGCCCGCGCGGCAAGGCCGAGCTGACCGTGCGGGGCCGGCGGTTTCAGCGCTTCTGCGAACGCGTCCGCAGCCTCTACCAGGAGGAGCGGGGCCGCCTCGCCGAGTCTGACGTGACCCGCCTGGTCTGCCTCCCGCACCACGCCACGATCGTCAAGACGCTCTACGTCGAGACGCTCGCCCAGTATCCGCCCGGCGAGGAGAAGGTCGGCATCGAGGAGCTCCAGCAGAGCGACCGTGGCACCGAGTCCTTCTTCGACCAGGCCTTCTGGCCGCTCACCACCGGCACGTACCACCTCGCGATCGGCCAGCCGCCACCCGCCGAGTTTCGCGAGGAGCTCCAGTCCGACCTGCTGTACGAGTCGCAGCTCGAGGTGCTGGTCCCGGCCGAATACCCGGGCGACGCGATGCCGCTGGCCGAGTTCGTCCGCAGCGTCTCGCACGTCCCGCCGAAGGACTCGCGCGCCCGCCTCCTGCTGGAGGAGCGGATCGCGGCCAACCGGGTGGACGACCCGGGCGAGGAGCGGCGGGTGGCCAGCGCCACGTACGAGATCGGCAGCGTCATCGAGCGCGTCGCCCTGCTGCACGAGTGTGGCCTGGCCAGCCCGCTCGTCCTCGCGCCCTCGGACATCGCGCTCATCTACAAGCCCGGCATGCGCTTCGGCGGGGCGGGCGTGGAGCACTCGAAGTGGGTGCCGCTGCACCACGAGACCGAGCGGCTCACGCTGGAGGTGCACGTGACGACGGCCAACCCGCGCCCCAACCACCTGCGCCCGATCGTGGCGCTGCTCAAGAAGATCTGCGCCGACCAGCCCCGCCTGCGCGGCGAGGTGACGTCAATCCACCACCACGACGACATCGAGCCGCCGCGGCCCGTGCACGCCCTCGACCCGGTTTAGCTCGATGTCGCTGGTGGCCGACGGCCCGGAGACCAGCGTGAGCGGGCGGGTGGGGTCGGCCAGCCGGGCCAGCGCCTCGGGCACCCCACCCACGATCTGTCCGCTGTGGACGACGCAGACGTGGTGGTCGGGCACCAGCGTGAGCGCGCGCCGCCCCTGGTCCAGCCCGGCGTCCAGGATCAGCGTCCCGGTGCGCGCGACCGCGACGGCACAGCCGGTCAGCACGGCCACGCCCGGCGCGTCGAGGTCGGCCACCGCGAGCGGGCGCGGCTCCCCGTCCCGCACGACCTGTCCCTGGTACCCGGCGAGCCAGCTCTCCGGCACCCCACCCGGTGTGACGACGGCTGACGCGCCACTCAGCAGCTCGCCGACGGCACCGGCCAGCCCGCCCGCGTCACACCGCCGCACGGTCGCCTTGTAGTCGAGCAGGCGGTCGACGAGCAACTCCACGAGATCGTCGCCATCGTCGACGTCGCGATACTCCCGCGGCACCGTGACCGGCTCGGTCGGCCGCGCCGCCCGCACCCGCCGCAACACCTCGTCCCGCGCGTTCATGACGCCTCCTACCCGTCGCCGCGTTCGGTGGCCCACCACTCGCGGAAGGTCCGCTTCGCCGGCAGGGGAGCGTCTCTGGTGGACGTCCACTTCGACAGGGGCCAGGGCAGGTGGCGCACCGTGCCGCGGCGGCCGGCCATCCAGCGCACCGGGGCGGCACCGCGCCGGGCGGCGCGCAGTGCGGCCGTGTAGCGGCGGCGGTCGCGCATCGCCCACGACAGCGCGCGCATCGCGGCCCGCTCGGCCCGAGGGTGCGGGCCGATCTGTCGCAGGTGGACGAGCACCTCGGGGATGTTGATCCGCACCGGGCAGGCGTCGAAGCAGGCGCCGCAGAGCGTGGAGGCGTACGGCAGCGTGCTGTTGGCGCCTTCACCGCTCATCTGCGGGCTGAGGATCGCGCCGATCGGTCCAGGGTAGACGGAGCCGTAGGCGTGTCCGCCGACCCGCTCGTACACCGGGCAGACGTTGAGGCAGGCGGAGCAGCGGATGCATCGCAACGCCTGCCGGCCGACACTGTCGGCGAGCGTCTCCGTGCGGCCGTTGTCCACCAGGACGATGTGGACGGTCTGCGGGCCGTCGCCGGGTGTGACGCCGGTCCACAGTGACGTGTACGGGTTCATCCGCTCGCCCGTGGACGAGCGCGGCAGCAGCTGGAAGAAGACCTCGAGGTCGCGGAACGTCGGCACGATCTTCTCGATGCCCACCACCGAGATGAGCGTCTCGGGGAGCGTGAGGCACATCCGGCCGTTTCCTTCGGACTCGACCACGACGAGCGTGCCGGACTCGGCGACCGCGAAGTTGGCGCCGGAGATGCCGACCCGCGCGGAGAGAAACTTCGCCCGCAGGTGGCGCCGCGCCGCCTCGGCGAGCGCGGGCGGGTCGTCGGTCAGAGCCGAGAGGCCGTTGCGCTTGAAGATGTCGCGGATCTGCGAGCGGTTGTAGTGGATCGCCGGCACCAGGATGTGCGAAGGCGTGTCGCCGGCGAGCTGGACGATCAGCTCGGCGAGGTCGGTCTCCACCGCGGCGATGCCGGCCGCTTCGAGCGCCTCGTTGAGGCCGATCTCCTGGGTGGCCATCGACTTGACCTTGACGACCTCGGCGGCGCCGGTGTCCCGCACCAGCCCGGTGACCACCGCGCAGGCCTCGGCCGCGTCGCGGGCCCAGTGGACGGTGGCGCCGGCGGCGGTGGCCGCCGCCTCGAACCGCTCCAGCAGCTCGGGCAGGCGGCTCAGCACGTCGTCCTTGATGGCCGCGCCGGAGCGGCGCAGCTCCTCCCAGTCGGGCACCTCGCCGACCACCTGCAGCCGCTTGTCGCGGATCGTGTGGGTGGCCTTGCGCAGGTTGGCCCGCAGCTGCGCGTCGCCGAGCTCCTTGCGCGCGGCGGCGGGAAACGGCCGCCGCGCCACGATGTTTCCGCCGCCGCCGCCGCGTCGCCGAGCTTTCATGAGGTCGCCGCCAGGATCTCCGCGTAGTGGATCGGCTTGGCCGGGCCGCCGCCCCGGGAGAGGCCGCCGCCGATGTGCGCGAGGCAGGAGTTGTCGACCGCGGCCACGTACTCGGCGCCGGTGTCCACGATGGACCGGCACTTGTCGGCGAGCATGGCGCCCGAGACGCCGGCGTTCTTCACCGCGAACGTGCCGCCGAAGCCGCAGCACTCCTCCGCGCCGGGCAGGTCGACCAGCTCCAGGTCGCGCACCGACTCCAGTAGCAGCCGGGGCCGTTCGCCGAGGCGGAGCATGCGCAGGCCGTGGCAGGTGGGGTGGTACGTCACGCGGTGCCGGAAGGTGGCGCCCACGTCGGTCACGCCGAGCACGTCGACGAGGAGCTCGGAGAGCTCGTACGTGCGGGCGACCACCTCGCCGGCCTCCGGCACCAGCTTCGGGTACCAGTCGCGGACCATCGCCACGCACGAGCCGGACGGGCCGACCACCGCGTCGTACCCGTCGAAGGTCTTGACGAAGTTGGCCACCAGCGGCAGCGCCTCTTCGCGATAGCCGCTGTTGGCGTGCATCTGGCCGCAGCAGCTCTGCTCGACCGGAAACTCCACGGTGTGGCCGAGCCGCTCCAGCACCTCGACGACGGCGCGGCCGGTGTCGGGGAAGACGAGGTCGTTGACGCACGTGACGAAGAGCGCGACTTTCATGTGGACCCCCGGAGGTCGGGTCGCTCGAAGTAGGGGAGGTGGCGCTCCCGGGCGGCGGTGATGTGCGCGCGCATCGCCGCGGCCGCGCGCTCCGGATCCCGCGCGGCGATCGCGTCGACCACGCGGTGGTGCTCCCGCGCGCTGACCCCGTAGTGGGCCGGGGGGAAGTGGAGCCGGAAGAGGTGGAGGTGCGAGCGGAGCCGTACCACGCTCTCGTACAGCATGCGGTTGCCGGAGAGCTCGGCGACGAGGTTGTGAAAGCGGGCGTCCTGCGCGGTGAAGGCGGCGATGCCCGCGTACCCCTCCGTGGCTGGCTGGGGGTCGGGGAGGTCGGCCTCGGCGCGGAGCCGGTCCACATCGGACGGCGGGGTGCCCGCGGCGGCGCGGCTCGCCGCCGGCGGCTCCAGGATGAGCCGCATCTCCACCAGCTCCTCGAACTCCGCGCGGGTGAGCAGCGGCGCGGCCGTGTATCCGGCCAGCGGGCGCTTGCGGACCAGCCCGTCGGCCTCCAGCCGGGCCAGCGCCTCGCGCACCGGCGTGGGGGAGACCTCCAGCTGGCGGGCGAGGGCGTCGATGTTGATCCGGCCGCCCGGCGCCACGGCATGGTCCATGATCAGCGCCTGCACCGACGAGTACACGTCTTCGGTGAGCGTCAGCCGCCGTGCCGGCCTCATCGTCGCCACGATCGTGGATCCTATACGATCCGCAGACGCTAGATCAACCGGTGGCGGTCTGGTTGGATCAGAGCGTGACCGGACTCCTCTACATCGGGTGCTACACGGCGGAGATGGGCGGGGAAGGGACCGGCATCACGGCTGTGCGGCGCGACCCGGCGACCGGCCGGCTCGACTCGCTCGGCGTGGTGGCGCCCACGCAGTCCCCCTCGTTCCTGGCCTGGCACCCCACGCTCCCGGTGCTCTACTCGACCAGCGAGGTCGAGGAGGGCGAGGTGCACGCCTGGGCGGTCGATGGCGAGACCGACCTGCGTCCCCTCGGCACCGGCTCCACCGGCGGCGTCCACCCCTGCCACCTCGTCGTGGCGCCCGGCGGGCGATACCTGCTGAGCACCAACTACACGAGCGGGAGCGTGGCCGTACACCGGCTTGGCGACGACGGCGCGCTGGGTGAGCGGACCGACCTGCTGGTGCACGACGGCAGCGGCCCCAACCCCGAGCGGCAGGAGCGGGCGCACGCCCACATGGCCTCGCCCAACCCCGGCGGCGGCGCGATCCTCGTGATCGACCTCGGCACCGACGCGGTCTACCGCTACGAGCTGGAGGCCGCGACCGGCCGCCTCGTCCCGCTCGGGCCACGGATCCAGGTGCACGCCGGCTCGGGGCCGAGGCACATCGCCCGCCACCCGGACGGCCGGCGCGCCTACCTGGTCGGCGAGCTGGACGCGATGGTGACCGCGTACGAGATCGACGGCGCCGCCGGTGTGCTTCGCGAGCGCGGGCGGATGGCCACCACCCGGCTCACCGGCGCGCAGCCCTCGGAGATCGCGGTCCGCCCCGACGGCCGGTTCCTCTACGTGGCCAACCGCGGCCCCGACACGGTCTCGGTGTTCTCGCTCGCCGACGACGCCCTCGCGTACCTGGCCGAGGTGCCCACCGGTGGCGAGTGGCCGAGGCACTTCGCGGTGGTGGGCGAGCACCTGTACGTGGCCAACCAGCGCTCGCACGCCGTGGTCGGCTTCCACCTGGATCGGGATTCGGGCGTGCCGCAGGAGCCCGGCAGAGTACTGGAGTTGCCGAGCCCCACGTGTATTTTGCCCGCTAAGTCCTTATAGACCTATATAGCGAATGAAGCGGACCCCTTGAACGATTGGGGATTAACCCCGATATGTGGGGGATTCCCAAAACGGACTGGTGCTATAGAGCTACTCCGCGTGACCGAACATCCGCCAGAAGGTCCCTGATCCGTAACTTTCGGCCGAACGTACCTGGCGATGCGCAGGAAGCGTCAGCAGGATGGGACCCGTGCCAGGCCGCCATCGCATGCGAGGTAACTACCGCGGAGCAGGCGCCATCGCTGTGGCGATGGCGCTTGTCGTCGTTGTGGGTGGCTCGTGGTTCGGATATCGGGAGCTCGCCGGTTCCCGTTGCACCGGCGAGGTGAAGCTTGCGGTCGCCGCCTCCCCCGAGATCGCACCCGCTGTGCGTTCCACGGTGGAGAGCTGGAGCGCGGATGGCGGCTCGGCCGGCGGCACCTGCGTGGTGGTCGACGTCAGCGAGGTCGACTCGGTCGACATGGCGGCCGTGATCGCCGGGCAGCACAACGTCGGCCTGGCCGGGGTCGGCAGCGCCGACGGCACGCTCGAGATGCCCGACGTGTGGCTGCCCGACTCCTCGACCTGGCTGGTGCGGCTCAAGACAGTGGCGCCCGGCTTCACCCCCACCGACGGCGGGTCGGTCGCGCGCAGCCCGGTGGTGGCCGCGATGCCCGAGCCGCTCGCCGAGAGCCTCGGCTGGCCGGACAAGAAGGTGGGCTGGGCCGACCTGCTCAAGCGCATCACCACCGGCACCGGCCTGCGCACCGGCATCGTGGAGCCCACCCGGGACGCGGCCGGCCTCTCGGGGCTGCTCTCGCTCGGCGCGGCGGCCTCCGCCAGTGGGGGCAGCGCGTCGGCGCAGACCGCGGCGCTGCGCTCGCTGGCCATCGGCCGCTCGGCGCTCCGTGACGACCTGGTGGCCAAGTTTCCGCAGGCCGCCGACGCCGCCTCGCTAGCCTCCGGGCTCAATGTGGCGCCGCTGTCCGAGGAAGACGTCATCGGGTACAACGCGAAGAAGCCGCCGGTGCCGCTGGCCGCGCTTTACGTCGAGCCCACGCCGGCGCCGCTCGACTACCCGTTCGCGATCATGCCGGGCGTCGATCCGGACAAGGCCGCCGCGGCTGACGCCGTGCACGACGCGCTCGAGACCCGGACGTTCCGCGACCGGATCGGCGCGCAGGGCCTCCGCTCGCCCGACGGCACCTGGGGGTCCGGCTTCGCGCCGCCCACCGGCGCGCCCAGCCCGGCCGGCGGGCCGCCGTCGGCGTCGCCCAACGCCGGTGGCAAGGCGGCCGGCGGGCTCGACCCGGCGGCGCTCGACCGCTCGCTGGCCACCTGGACCGCGGTCACCGCGCCGGGACGCATGCTCGCCGTCATGGACGTCTCCGGCTCGATGCTGGAGAGGGTGCCCGAGGCCGACAACGCCACGCGGATGCAGGTGACGCTCGCGGCGGCCCGGGCCGGGCTCAACCTCTTCGACGACTCGTGGGCGCTCGGCCTGTGGACGTTCTCCACCCAGCTCAACGGCAGCAAGGACTGGCGCGAGCTCGTGCCGATCGGGCCCCTGAGCAGCAACCGGTCGCAGGCGGCCGCCGCGCTGACGTCCATCTCACCGAAGCCCGACGGCGACACCGGGTTGTACGACACGCTGCTCGCCGCGTACAAGGAGGTCCAGGACGGTTGGGCGGCCGACCGGGTCAACTCGATCGTGCTGTTCACCGACGGCGAGAACGACGATGACAACGGGATCAGCGAGCAGGATCTGCTGGCCCAGCTGAAGGATCTGACCAACGCGGACAGGCCCGTCCAGGTGATCATCTTAGGCATCGGAGACGGCGTCGACGAGGGACAGCTCCGGGGGATCACGAAGGTCACCGGGGGCGGCGTCTTCGTCACCAAGGACCCGACGAAAATTGGCGACATTTTCCTCAAGGCACTCGCGCTGCGCCCCGCAGCACCTCGCTGACCTGCGGATATACGTGATGTAGGCAATTGACTACCTTGCGTACATGTACGTTCGGCTGGTTGATCGCAATGAACTGACAGTTTTTTGTCCCAAGCCTTTGCGGGGTCCCGAGGTGCGTAAAGATGTCCTGGTGCTCTGGCGCCGCCAGACCCAGGTTAGGGTCTGGCGCTCCTCATGAAGGGCACGTCGACTTGAACAAGCTGGGGAGGGCTGGTGACGTCGGCGACTCTCCTAACGCGTCCGGCGAGGGCCTCGGACGCGACGGACGCACCATCCGCGCTGCTTCGCTCGCGGCTGCGTAACTACGAGCGGGCACTGGTCGTGCTGGATCTCAGCATCATCTCGCTCGCCGTCCTGCTGGGCTATTTCGGGCGGTTCAACTGGGTGGTGGAGCCGTTCGGCGGGGGTGCGCCGATCGGTTCGCAGATCCCCTACCCGGTGGTCGGCCCGGCTCTCGTCCTGGTGTGGCTCGCCTCACTCAAGCTGCTGCGCTGCTACGACGACCGCGTGCTGGGATACAGCGCGGATGAGTACCGCCGGGTCACCTCCGCCAGCCTCCGCTTGGCCGGCGGCATCGCGATCGTCGGTTACGTGGCCAACGTCGGCGTCGCCCGGGGCTTCCTCGCGCTGACGTTCGCGACCGGCACGGTGGGCCTGGTCGCCGGGCGGTACGTAGCCCGCAAATGGCTGCACCGGGCCCGCGCCCGGGGCGGCGGCTGGTCCCGCCGCGTGCTGGTGGTCGGCGACGCCCCACACGTGCTGGAGCTGGTGCACACGCTGCGCCGCGAGCCGCACGCGGGCTATCGCGTGGTCGGTGCCTGCATCCCCGACGCGCTGCTCGCGCCGGTGCCGCAGCGGCTGGGCGACGTGCCGGTGGTCGGCTCGTTCCGCAGCATCCTCGAGTCGGCCCGCGCGGCCGGCGTCGACACGGTCGCGGTGACCGCCTCGGGTGAGCTGACCGCCGCCCGCCTGCGCCGGCTGGGCTGGCAGATGGAGGGCACCGGCATCGACCTGGTGCTCGCGCCCGCGCTCACCGACGTGGCCGGCCCCCGGATCCACACCCGGCCGGTGGCTGGGCTGCCTCTGATCCACGTGGAGGCGCCCGAGTTCCGCGGCTTCCGCAAGCTTATGAAGGGCTTCGTCGACCGGTTCACCGCGATCGTCGGCGTGACGCTCGCGCTGCCGCTGATAGTCGTGATCGCCATCGCCATCAAGCTGGACAGCAAGGGCCCGGTCATCTTCCGCCAGATCCGGGTCGGGCAGGGCGGTCGCGAGTTCGGCGTCTTCAAGTTCCGCACGATGGTGGTCAACGCCGACGAGATGCTGGCCAAGCTGACGGCCAGTAACGAGCACGACGGACTGCTCTTCAAGATGCGCAAGGACCCGCGGGTCACCCGGGTCGGGCGGATCCTCCGCAAGTACTCATTGGACGAGCTGCCCCAGCTGCTCAACGTGCTGGTCGGCCACATGAGCCTGGTCGGCCCGCGCCCGCCGCTGCCGTCCGAGGTCGCGCGGTACGACGGCGACATCGCCCGCCGCCTCCTGGTCAAGCCCGGCATCACCGGCCTCTGGCAGGTCAGCGGCCGCTCAGATCTGTCCTGGGAGGACGGTCTGCGGCTCGATCTGTACTACGTGGAGAACTGGTCGCTCGCCACCGACGTCGTCATCCTGTGGAAGACCGTCGGCGCCGTCATGGCCAGCCGAGGCGCGTACTAGAAGGCTTCAGCGCCAGCGTCCCGCTGCCGTCGGCGGCTCCACCGCCGGTTGCCGCCAGGTCGTCTAGCAAAAGGTATGCCTGAAGAATTACGCGACGGTGCGGGTGAGCCAGCGGGCCGGATGGTCGCGGACGGTGCGGACGACTGAGCCGGCGGCGCCCATCACGGCGGCGTCGGCGCCCAGCACCGAGGGGCGTACGTCCACTGGGGACCAGCTGGCCGTCAGCACCCGCTGCTGGATCTCCGCCGTGACGGCCGGGCGGAGCCACGGAGCGAGTGGCGCGTAGATGCCGCCGAGCACGACCGCCTCGACGTCGAGCAGGTTGACGACGCCGGCCGCCGCTACGCCGAGCGCTTCCCCGGCCGTGGCCAGAGCTGTGAGCGCGACGGAGTCGTGCGCCGACGCGCGGGCCAGCAGGTCGGTGGTGCCATCTGCCGACGCGGCGCGGAGGATCGCCTCCTGGCCCGCGTACTGCTCCAGGCAGCCGCGCGCGCCGCAGCGGCAGGCCGGGCCGTCCGGGCGCACCGCCACGTGGCCGAGCTCGCCGCTCCAGCCGCGGGCGCCGCGGAAGAGCGTGCCGTGCAGCACGATGCCGGCACCGATGCCGATCTCGCCCGAGACGTAGAGGAAGCTGGCCGGCCCGACCGGACCGGCGTGCAGCTCGCCTAGCGCGGCGAGGTTGGCCTCGTTGTCCACGGTGACCGGCAGCCCGTCGAGCGCGGCCAGCCCGGCCGGCACGTCCACGTCTCGCCAGCCGAGGTTGGGCGCGAGGCGGACCAGGCCGGTGGGGGTGACCAGTCCGGGTACGGCGAGTGCCGCCCCGGCCAGGGTCAGCCTCTCCCGCTCGGCGTGCGTGCGGGCGTCGGCGGCGAGCCCGGCGACCTCGGCGAGCACCTGGTCGGGACGGCCGGGGCGCTGGTCGGCGTGGCGTACCTCGCGGTGCCGGACGGTCCCCGCCAGGTCGACCACGCAGGCCGACAGGTAGTCGACGTTGATTTCCAGGCCGAGGCCGGCCGGGCCGCTCGCGGAGAGCACGAGCCCGGCGGCGGGGCGCCCGGCGCCGGCCCGTGGCGCGGGCTCGACCTCGGTCAGCAGACCACCCGCGATCAGGTCATCTACCAGCGCGGACACGGTGGCGCGGGTGAGACTTGTGGCGGCGGCGATGTCGGCGCGGGACGGTGGACGGGCGGCATCCGCTTCAAAGCTCTGGTCGTCGTGTCGCGGGCCCACGACACGACGACCAGAGGCGGTGACCCAGATGGCGGCCTGGCGCAGCACCAGCCCCAGGTTGTGCTCGCGCAGCGAGGCCTGCCGTACGGGCGCGTCCGTCATGCCCTTGACAGTGCCACATCGGGGGCAAATAATTCAACCGTTGAACAAATCGCGGATGTTACATGGAGGTCAATATGTCGATCCAGCCGACCCGCGCCGACAAGTTCTCGTTCGGCCTCTGGACCGTGGGTTGGCAGGCCCGCGATCCCTTCGGTGACGCCACCCGCGCGCCCCTCGACCCGATCGAGGCGGTGCACAAGCTGACCGAGCTGGGCGCCTACGGCATGACGTTCCACGACGACGACCTCGTGCCGTTCGGCTCCGACAACGCCAGCCGCGACGAGGGCATCTCCCGCTTCCGCAAGGCGCTCGACGAGACCGGCCTGGTCATCCCGATGGTGACCACCAACCTCTTCACCCACCCGGTGTTCAAGGACGGCGGCTTCACCAGCAACGACCGCGCGGTCCGGCGCTACGCGCTGCGCAAGGTGCTGCGCAACATCGACCTGGCCGCCGAGCTCGGCGCGCAGACGTTCGTGATGTGGGGCGGCCGCGAGGGCTCGGAGTACGACGCGGCGAAGGACGTCAAGGCCGCGCTCGACCGCTACCGGGAGGCCGTCGACACGCTCGCGCAGTACGTGATCGACCGCGGCTACGGCCTGCGCTTCGCCCTGGAGCCCAAGCCCAACGAGCCGCGCGGCGACATCCTGCTGCCGACGGTGGGGCACGCGCTCGCGTTCATCGCCCAGCTGGAGCACGGCGACATGGTCGGCCTCAACCCCGAGGTGGGCCACGAGCAGATGGCCGGGCTCAACTTCGCGCACGGCATCGCCCAGGCGCTGTGGTCCGGCAAGCTCTTCCACATCGACCTCAACGGGCAGCGCGGCATCAAGTTCGACCAGGACCTGGTCTTCGGGCACGGCGACCTGCTCAACGCGTTCGCGCTGGTCGACCTGCTGGAGCACGGCGGACCCGCCGGCGGCCAGGCGTACGAGGGACCGCGCCACTTCGACTACAAGCCGTCCCGCACCGAGGACTACGAGGGTGTGTGGGAGTCGGCCAAGGCCAACATGCGGATGTACCTGCTGCTCAAGGAGCGCGCCAAGGCGTTCCGGGCCGACCCCGAGGTGCAGGAGGCGCTCGCCGCGGCGAAGGTGGCGGAGCTGTCCCAGTCCACGCTCGGCGAAGGCGAGACGATCGCTGACCTGCTGGCCGACCGCACCGCCTGGGAAGACTTCGACACCGACGCCAAGGGCGAGCAGGGCTACGGCTTCGTCCGCCTCAACCAGCTCGCCGCCGAGCACGCGCTCGGGGCTCGCTGAGGGCGGGGCCATGCTCGTCGCGGGAGTGGATTCGTCCACCCAGTCGTGCAAGGTGGTCGTCCGGGACGCCGAGAGCGGGTCGCTCGTCCGTGAGGGGCGAGCGACCCACCCGGACGGCACCGAGGTGGATCCGGCCGCCTGGTGGGCGGCGCTTAACACCGCTATCGAAGGGGCCGGCGGGCTCGATGACGTGGCCGCCGCCTCGGTGGCGGGTCAGCAGCACGGCATGGTCTGCCTCGACGAGGAGGGTGAGGTGGTCCGGCCGGCCCTGCTGTGGAACGACACGCGATCCGCCGGCGCCGCCGCCGAGCTGATCGAGGAGCTGGGCGGCGGGCAGGCGTGGGCGGACGCGGTGGGGCTGGTGCCGGTGGCCTCGTTCACCATCACCAAGCTGCGCTGGCTGGCCACCAACGAGCCGGCCAACGCGGACCGCACCGCCGCGGTGTGCCTGCCGCACGACTGGCTGACCTGGAAGCTCGCCGGTGCCGGGAGCCTCGCCGCGCTGCGCACCGACCGCAGCGACGCCAGCGGCACCGGCTACTGGTCGACCCCCACCGGGGAGTACCGGCCAGACCTGCTCCGGCACGCGTTCGGGCGGGAGCCGCTCGTGCCGGAGGTGCTCGGCCCCACCGGCACCGCCGGGAGCCTGCCGAGTGGCGCCCCGCTCGGCCCGGGCGCGGGTGACAACGCCGCGGCCGCGCTGGGTGCCGGTGCCCGCCCCGGTGACGTGCTGGTCTCGATCGGCACGTCGGGCACGGCGTTCAGCGTCGCGGAGACGCCGGCCGCCGACCCCAGCGGCACGGTCGCCGGGTTCGCCGACACCACGGGCCGCTTCTTGCCGCTGGTCGCCACGCTCAACGCGGCCCGGGTGCTGGACGCGGTCGCCGCGCTGCTCGGCGTCGACCACGCCGAGCTCTCCCGGCTGGCGCTGAGCGCACCGGCCGGCGCCGGCGGGCTCTCCCTCGTGCCGTACCTGGAGGGCGAGCGCACCCCCAACCGTCCCAACGCGACCGGCGCGCTGCACGGCCTGACGCTGGGCACGTCCACGCCGGCGCACCTGGCCAGGGCGGCGGTGGAGGGCATGCTCTGCGCGCTCGCCGATGGCCTCGACGCGCTGGTGGCGCAGGGCGCGGTGGTCAACAGGGTGATCCTGGTCGGTGGCGGCGCCCGCTCCGAGGCGGTCCGCCGGATCGCGCCCGAGGTCTTCGGCGCCCCGGTGATCGTCCCGCCGCCAGGTGAGTACGTGGCCGACGGCGCCGCCCGCCAGGCCGCCTGGGTCGCGCTCGGCGGCGACGAGCCACCGGCCTGGTCCGGGGGCGCGGTGGAGGAGTACGAGGCCAAGGCGGTCCCGGCGATCCGGGAGCGTTACGCCGAGGCACGCGAACACGTGATCGACCGAACCGCTTGATCAACGCGCATTACGGTGCACCGGCGGGTTACCGTCGATGGGTATGACCGAAGCGCAGGACGACACGGAGCAGACCGCTGACGGCGACTCGCCGTCAGCGGTGCACGCGCGGGCGGTCGCACTCACCGAATACCTGCTGGCCGTCCGCGCGCTCCTGGAAAAGCCGGTGCGGGCCGTGCCGACCGTCGACGCGTACTGGCAGGATGACCTGCCCGCCCACGTCGAGTGCGGGGTCGGCCCGTTCAAGCCGGGCGGGAGCTGGCTGCGGGTCGGCCGCCCGGATCCACCGGACCCGCCTTCGATCCCCACACCGCTTCTGCGCCACCTGGTCTGGGACCTCTCCGACACGGCGCCGCCCACGATCGGCGAGGTGCCCGAGGACGTCCAGACGGCGTTCACCGAGTGGCGCGACGGCCGGTGGGAGCCGTGGGCCCGCGAGCACCAGCTCGCCGAGGTGACCCGGCGGCTGCACGACCGCCTCTACGACCTGCGCTACCGCGTCGACATCGACGCCGCCCGGGTCGAGCTGGTCTGGGGACACCTGGTGCTGCGGCACCGCGACATCCACTACCCGCTGCTGGCCACGCCGGTCGCGATCGAGTACGACCCGGACTCCACCACCGTCTCGGTGACCCCGCAGGGCCCGCCGCGGATCCAGGCCGACGCGCTCGGCGACCTCGACGCGCGGCGGGTGGCCGACCTGCTCGACCTCGCCGGCACCGGCGGCCAGGTCGACATCGACCCGTGGGACGCGGCCGAGCGGCTCGACTTCGGCCGCCGGGCGGTGCGCCGCCTCGGCCTCGAGGCGGAGACCGTCGTCGACACCGGTGTCCTCTTCGTGCGGCCGCGCCAGCGCATGGTCCGCCGCTTCCTCGAGCGGCTCCAGGAGCGCCTGACCAGCGGCAGCAGCCCCGAGGTGGGCGCGCTCGCCGGCGTGCTCGCCCAAGAGCCGAGCCGCCTGCTGATGCCCGACGACGACGCCGAGGCGTGGACGCGCACCAGCGAGCGGCTGCTGATGCCGATGGCCACCAACGACGCCCAGGAGTCGATCGCCCGGCGCCTGGCCGCGCACCGAAACGTCGCCGTGCAGGGCCCGCCCGGCACCGGCAAGACGCACACCATCCGCAACCTCATCTGCCACCTCGTCGCGCACGGCAAGCGGGTGCTCGTCCTCGCGCAGAAGGAAGACCCGCTGCGGGTGCTCCGCGACGGGCTGCCCGAGGAGATCCAGCCGCTCTGCCTGGCGGTGCTGGGCCGCTCCGCCGACCAGCTCGTGCAGCTGCAGGTCGCCGCCCGCGAGCTCGCCGACCGCGCGGCCACATTGGATAGTGAGTCCGAGGCGGCCTGGGTGCGGCGCCTGATCGCCGATGTGGAGGCGGCCGAGGAGGCCTTCGCCGCCGCCCGCGCGGAGCTGCTGGCCGCGGCCGAGCGGGAGGCACGGCGCTTCGGCGGGCGGAGCGCCGGCGAGGTGGGCGAGTGGCTGCGCCGCCACGACGCCGACGCGCTGGTGCCGGACCCGATCGCGCCGGGCACGCCGGTGCCGCTGGAGGCCGCCGAGTTCGCGGTGCTCGCGGACCTCTCGCGGCGGCTGACCGCTGCCGACCGTGCCGCCGCGCTCGGACCCCTGCCCGCCGATGGCCAGCTCCCCACCGGGGAGGCCGTCGCCGCGCAGCGGGACGCGCTGCGCGACGCGCGCAAGGTGGTCGACGCGCTGCGAGATCGCGGCATGGCCGTAGATGGGGTACGCGCCCTCGGCTCCACCGCCGTCGACGAACTGGCCGCCGCGCTGCGCGGCGCCGCGGACGAGCTGACCCGCCGCGAGGGCAGCTGGACCGACCGGCTCGGCCAGCTGATCCGCGACCCGAGCTGGCGCGCCGTGTGGGACGGCCACGTGGCCGGCTGCCAGCAGCTGCTCGGCGAGCTGGGGCGGCGCACCGCGTTCCTCGCCGGGCGTCGGATCACCATCCCCGAGCCGTACGCGACGCAGCCCCGCCGCCTGCTCACCCAGCTCACCGAGGTCCGTGCCCGGTACGCGGCCGGCAAGCCGGTCCGCCGCCTCACCCACGCCGAGCTGGCCCGCGTGGTGGCCGAGGTGCAGGTCGACGGCGAGCCGCTGCGCACCGCCGACGACGTCGACCTCGTGGTGGCCACAGTGGAGCGCGAGCAATTGCGGCAGCAACTGGCCGCGCGGTGGGGCGAGTGGCGCACGCGGCTCGACGCGCCGGTGCCCCAGGACGTCTCCGCCGAGCCGGAGCTGTGGGCGGGGCGGCTCCTCTCCTCGGCGGTCGCGGCCCTGGAGTGGGAGAGCCACCGCTGGCCGGAGCTGCACACGACGCTGGTCACCGTCTTCCCGCGCTGCCCGCGCGACGTGGACGCCCGGCAGATCGCCGAGCTGGCCGGTGCCGTCGAGGCCGCCGGCAATGTCTTCCTCGCCGACCGGCTCGAGTCCGAGCGGGCCGCGATGGCCGAGT
>Ga0272482_10000066_pt1 | contig 32803 bp, 31 predicted proteins | sample RVTome_8_FD_192427 | JGI IMG/M metagenome (GOLD analysis project Ga0272482, IMG submission 192427) | Soil microbial communities from uranium-contaminated site in the Upper Colorado River Basin, Wyoming, United States - RVT160D0 (version 2) ...
TGTTGGCGATCGCGTACCGGTAGCTCGCCATCCCGGTGATCCGGATGTTGTCGATGACGGCGGTGAGCGCGTTGGCCGAATTCCACCAGCCGGTCGTGGCGAAGAGGCCGGTGCCGTTGACGTAGAAGGTCATCAGTCCGGTGGCGGCGGCGGTGCGGCGGTTGCCCGCGTTCCAGGTCGTGCGCGCCCATTGGGTGCACGCGATCTCCGAGCGGTCGCCGGCCTTGCCGCACGCGCGTAGCGCACCGACGCCGAGGCCGGCCCAATCGTCCACATTGAACATCAGCGTGCGCCAGGCACGCTGGCCGGCCGGGATCGTGGTGACCCCGAGGCGGCTGCCCGACGCCCACGTGCGCCCGCCGTCGAACGAGCGGTCCAGCCACACCTCGTCGCCCGGGTTGCCGGCCTCAATGGTGGCCCAGCCCATCGCGTCGGTGTCGTTGAAGTGCAGCACGACGCGGCGGCCGTGGATAGCGCCGCTGACCGGCTGGCGGTCGGTGGGCGAGAGCCCGGGGTCGCGCCCGTCGCAGTAGCGGTTACAGATGGTGGCCGCCGCGGCCGATCCGGCGAAGGCTATCTGGCCGACCAGGACCAGCACCCCCACCAGGGCGATTCGGAGAGCGCTCTCCACCATATGAGAACGATAACTATGAATAAAGTTAACTGTCAACGTCCGGCGCAGCGGAAGGATCGGCCAGCAGCCGCCGCACCCAGTCGCCGTCCTCGTCGAGGCGGGGCGGCGCGAGACGGTAGGCGGGTGGCGTCGCGCTCAGCCCGATCGGGTTGGCGACCTGGCGGACCGGGTGCTCCCGGCGCTCGTCGGGCACCTCCACCACCGGCGCCAGACCGAGCCCCGTGGCCAGGTCGAACGCCCCGGCCAAGTCGTTGATCGGTCCACATGGGACCCCGGCGGCGGTCAGAGCGGCGCACCAGTCGGCGGCCGTACCAGCTGAGAATGACGCGGAGAGTGCCTCGCCCAGCGGTGCTCGCGCCGCGACGCGCCCGGCGTTGGTCTGAAATCGCGGATCGGCGGCCAAGTCCGGGCGCTCGAGCACGGCGCAGAGGGTGGCGAACTGGCGGTCGTTGCCCACCGCGACCACCAGCGGGCGGTCGGCGGCGGCGTAGACCTCGTAGGGCGCGATGCTCGGGTGGCGATTGCCCATCGCCGCGGGCACCACACCGGCGGCGACATACCCGGCGGCGTGGTTGGTCAGCGCGGAGAGCAACGAGGACAGCAGCGAGACCTCGACCCGCTGCCCCTCGCCGGTGTGGTCGCGGTGGCGCAGCGCGGCGAGTATGCCCAGCGCGGCGTGCAGGCCGGTGATCACGTCGACGAGCGCCACCCCGGTCTTGGTGCCCGGGCCGCCCGGCTCGCCGGTGACGCTCATCAGGCCGCCGACCGCCTGGGCGAGCAGGTCGTAGCCGGGCAGCGCGGCGCCCTCCCCCGCGCCGAAGCCGGTCACCGAGCAGTAGACGAGGCCCGGGTTGTGCGGGCGCAACTGCTCGTACCCGAGGCCGAAGCGGGCCATGGTGCCGGGCCGCAGGTTTTCCACCAGCACGTCGGCGCGGAGCGCCAGGTCGCGCGCTGTCGCCGCGTCCGCGCCGGCGGCCAGGTCGAGTGCGATGGAACGCTTGTTGCGGTTGACCGCGAGGTAGTAGGTGGCCTCGCCCTCCGCGTACGGCGGGCCCCACGAGCGGACGTCGTCGCCGGTGCCGGGGCGCTCCACCTTGACCACGTCAGCGCCGAGGTCGGCGAGGAGCATCGTGGCGTACGGGCCGGCGAGCACCCGGCTGAAGTCGGCGACGAGCAGGCCGGAGAGGGATCCCACGCCCCTACCCTGCCAGTGCCGGCCCCGCCTTCGTCATCGCGTGCTCCATCAGCGTGATCAGCACGTTCTTACCGGAGGAGGTCTCCCGCGCGTCGCAGAGCAGCAGCGGCACGTCGGGGTCGAGGTTGAGGGCGAGCTTGACATCCTCCGCCGTGTATCGCGGCGCACCGTCGAAACAGTTGACCGCCACGATGAACGGGGTGCCCCGCCCCTCGAAGTAGTCGATCGAGGGGAAGCTCTCCGCGAGGCGGCGGGTGTCGGCCAGCACGACCGCGCCCACCGCGCCCAACGAAAGCTCGTCCCACACGAACCAGAAGCGATCCTGCCCCGGCGTGCCGAAGAGGTACAGCACCACCTCGTCGGAGATGGTGATCCGCCCGAAGTCCATGGCCACGGTCGTGGTGGTCTTGGCCTCCACGCCGAAGATGTCGTCGACGCCCACGCTGGCCTCGGTGATCACCTCCTCGGTGCGCATCGGGCGAATTTCGCTGACCGCACCGACGAGGGTGGTCTTGCCAACACCGAAACCGCCGGCGATCAACACTTTGATCGCCATCGGGATATCGGCGTCCGTCTTCTCCTCAGAGAGAGCGGAGCCCATTTATCACCGCCTTGAAGATCCGCTCTGGGGGCATGTGGCTGGTCGGCTGGGGCTCGCGAGCGAGGATGTACCCCTTGTCCAGCAGGTCGCCGAGCATCACCCGCACGATCCCGAGCGGGAGCGTGAGGTGGCCGGCGACCTCCGCGACGGACAGCGGGCGCTGGGCCAACCGCATGATCGTGATGTGCTCGGGCTGCAGGCCCGCCGCGAGCGACGGGACCGACCGGGTCGCCACCACCAGCGAGATCAGGTCGAACTCGCCGCGCGCGGGTGCGGTGCGGCCACGGGTCATCGCGTACGGGCGCACGACCGGACCGGCCTCGTCGTCGTGCCAGACCTCGTCGTCCGGCGCCGGTGTCATGGCGTCCAAAGCGTCACCTCCCGTCGGGCGGGCTCACGGCGGACCGCGAGGGTGTGGTGAGGAACTGACCGACACGGGTCACGAGCATCGCCATCTCGTACGCGACGAGCCCGACGTCGGCGTCTTCCGTGCCGATCACCGCCAGGTTGGCGCGCTGCCCCGCCGCGGTCACGAAGAGGAAGAGCGTGTCCATCTCCACGATCGTCTGCCGCACGCTGCCGCCCTTGAACTGGCGGCCGGCACCGCGGGCCAGGCTCTGGAAACCGGACGCGACGGCCGCGAGATGCTCGCCATCCTCGCGGCTCAGATCCCGCGACGCGGCGATCAGCAAACCGTCCGCGGACAGCACCACGGCCTGCTTCACCTCGTCAACCCGCTCGACCAGGTCGTCGAGCAACCAAGCCAGGTCGCTGACGGAACTTGTCGTCTGGGCCACTTGTCGACCTCTTTCTGCGCTGAACGTGCCGAGCGGGAATTATGCGGAGGGCTCGGTGTCGCTGGTCGGCGCTGACCGATCAGACTCGGCCGGCTGCGGTGGATGCTCCGCGCCGAGCCGCCGCTCCGCCTCGGCACGACCGCGCCGGGTAGCCGACTGGTAGGACGACATCATGTTGCGGGTCTGCTCCGGCGTACGCGGCGCCGGTGTGGACGGCTCCTCCGGGGTGGGCGTGGTCTCCCGCAGCGGCGAGGCGATGCTCGCCTGGCGCACGCGCCACGGCAGCCCGGACGGGGTCAGGGTCACCGAGTCGCGCGGCGGCTCCTGGTGGTGGCCGCTGCCGTTTGTCGTGGGCCCGCTCTCGCTGGTGGCGGGCGGGCGGCCCGCGGTCGGAAGCTCCGTGTCTCGCCGCTCGGGCGGGGCGACCCGGGCCCGGGCGATGACCGGCGCTGGTGAGACGGGCGCCGCCGGCGGCGTCACCGGCCCAGCGGCTGGTGCCACCTCCGGGATCGCGCGCAGCGACTGGTACGCACGCATCCGCCGGTCGGTCTCGGCGACCTCCACCTCGGTCGGGGTCGCCTCCACCTCGCCGCCGGCCGCCTGCTCCTCCTCCGCCTGCTCGGCGACGACCAGCGCGGACGGGATGAGCACGATCGCCATCGTGCCGCCGTACGGCGAGCGGCGCAGGCGCACGTCGATGCCGTGCCGCTCGGCGAGCCGGCCCACCACGTACAGCCCCAGACGCGCGGTGCTGGAGAGGTTGAACTCCGGCGGGTTGCTGACCAGGTCGTTCGCCGCGTCGAGCTCCAGCTCGCTCATGCCGAGGCCGCGGTCTTCGATCTCCACGACGAAGCCGTTGGCCACCTTCTGGGCGCCGACGTTGACCATCGTGTACGGCGGGGAGAACGAGGCCGCGTTTTCGATCAGCTCGGCGAGCAGGTGGATCACGTCGCTGACCGCCCGGCCGGAGAGCGAGGCCACGTCGATCGGGAGCACCGAGACCCGGGTGTAGTCCTCGACCTCGGCGACGGCGCCCCGCACCACGTCGACGAACGGCACCGGCTTGCGCCACCGGCGGCCGGGCACGGCGCCGGAGAGCACGATGAGGTTTTCCGCGTTGCGCCGCATGCGGGTGGCGAGGTGGTCGACCTTGAACAGGTCGGCGAGCTCGTGCGCGTCGGTCTCCCGCCGCTCGATCTCGTCGAGCACCTTGAGCTGGCGGTGCACCAGCGCCTGGTTGCGACGGGCCAGGCCGAGGAAGAGGTCGCGGACGCCGTGACGCAGCTCGGCCTGGTCGACGGCGGCGCGGATGGCGGTCTCCTGGACCGCGTTGATCGCCTGACCGACTTGGCCGATCTCGTCGTTACCGAACGTCAGGGGTGGAGACTCGGCGGCCACGTCGACCTTCTCGCCCTGGCGCAGGCGCTCGACGACGCTGGGCAGGCGGGCGTTGGCCAGATCCCACGCGGCGGTGCGGAGCCGCTCCAGCTGCCGCACCAGCGCCCGGGCCGTGGTGATGGAAATGATGATCGAGGCAATCAGGGCGACCAGGCCGAGACCACCGGCCAACCCGAGCCGGATGATCACGCCGATCGCCGCGGGCGTCGCCCGGTCGACCGTGTCGTCCACGCCGGCGACAACCATGTCCGTGAACGTGCTGAGCACCGGATCGACCGCACCGCGCCAGGCCGCCGCGGTCACCGGCGGCCGGTCGGTGCCACCACCCTCGGCCGTCAGCCGGTCTTCGTAGATCACGAACTGGCGCATGGCCGCACTGTTGATCAAGTCGTTGTAGCGGGCGGCGTCGGCGGGGTGCAGCTCGGGCACCGCCTCCGCGCGCAGGAACCGCTGGGTGCCGGCCAGCTCGACCAGTCGAGCCCGCTCGGCCGTGGTCATCCGTCCGGCCGCGAGCGCACCGCTCACCAACGCGTCTTCCTGCGAGATCACCTCCCGGGCGCGGGTCAACTGGACCAGCGTCCGTCCGTCCTTGGCGATCTCCTGATCGTCCAGACCGGCCAGCGAGCCGAAGACCCGGAAGCTGGCATCGATCGCGCTGGTGAAGGTGCCAGCGGCGCCGTCCCGGCCGATCCGCCCGGAGTCGATCGCCTCACGCGCCGACTCGATGCCCTGGAGCTGCTCGAACAGCTCGTCGATGCGCTGCTCGGCGGCCTCGCTGGCGGCCAGTCGCACGTCGGTGCCATCGGCCAGCTCGGAGAGCTTCGCCCGGGCCTCGTCCGTGCGCACGCGTTGTGCGTCCAGCTCGGCCCGCTGGGCGCGCTGCCCGCTGCCGAGGTAGACCAGCGAAAGGCGGCGCTCCTGCTGCAGCGCGAGGATCAGCGAGTCGGTGGGGCGGCCGTACTTCTGGTCAAGGGTGCTCACCCACAGAAGGTTGAGACCGTCACGGGTCGTCACGAACGCCGCGAACCCCCACAGCGCGGCGAGGGAGAGGAGGAGTGCGAAAACCTTGATCCTCACGCCTGAAGTGCGGGAACTCATCACACCTGCCCGGGTTGGAATCCTCGCCCAATTCATCGACCTGGCTGAACGACGCGCGGCATTGCCGCCAACGGCACCCGAGGGACCGTAGCAGTGTCCGTTACGTCACTCAAGGCCAGCTGTGTTACGCCTGTTGAGCGCTTTCGAGTCGTTCGGCGAGTGCCCATACCGCTGGTTCACGGCCGGCAAGGTGAAGAGCTGCGAGTATTTCGGCTCGGATGATGGCGGCGGGTACGTACAGGTCCTTGTCGTGCCACAGTGGAGGATGCGAGATCCGACCAAAGGTCGCCCGTAAGTATGAATAGCCGCGTGCGGCCGCATGGGGAGCCGCGCTGTCGGCTCCACCCGCCGTCAGCAACAGGATCTGCAAGGCGTACGCCGTCTCTTCGGCCGTACCCTCCCAGCGTCCCCACGATCCGTTCGGGCGCTGGGTGGCGATCACCCACTCCCGCGCCTTGGCGACCGCGGTGGCGGCCAATGGGCCCGGGCCGTAGCGGTGTAGCGACACCGCGCAACAGGCCGTCGCGTAATACGGCGAGGCGTGCCACTTGTCCACCCAGGCGCCCACTGTGGATTGCTGACCGGCGAGCCAGAATGTCACCTTTTCTATCGACCGCGCGTACCGCCCGATTAGTGACGGTGCCCGGATCACCTGTTCCCCTAACGCGTCCAGGACGTGGGCGTTGGCGCTCGTGGAGGCGGTCCGCTCGCCGTGCCAGGTGACGAAATGGGTGTCTGTCTCGTAGGCGGACAGCGCGCCCAGGCCGCGGTCGTCGCCACACCGGGCCAGCGCCAATAGGACCGCAGACGTGGTGTCGGCGTCTGGCGGCAGGCCGGCACCGCCGGGCGTACCGTGCTCGTCGAGCTGCTCCGCCATGCCGGCGAGCAGGTCCATTGGTACGGCGACCTTGATGCCCGCCCGGGCGAACGCATTGAGGACCCAGGCCCGCTCGAACTGGGTGACCGGGACAACGCTGGGCACTGGTCCACCATGCCGGCGGACGACCGCCTCGAGGTAGTCGACCGCGCCGTCCGTGGGCCGGTGGCGCGGTGGGTCACCGAGCCACGCCGCGGTGGCCGCGGGGGACGCACCGACCGTGCCGCGCGGTCCAGGGTGGACGGACACGGCTGCCCGGGCGGCGTCGCCGGCCACCTCCAGCGAGTGCAGCAGCTTGGCTGGTACGCCCGCGCCCGACTCGACCGCCGAACGGATCTTGGTGAGCCGCAGCTCGTCCGTGCCCGCCGGGACAGGGAGGCGGGCGCCATACACTCCGGCACCGTTCTCCAGGTAGTGGTTGATGGAGGCGATAAGCGCCGGAACGATGACTTCGATGGCCGGAGTGTCCGGCATGGACAGTCGCGGGCCGCTGGCCAGCCACCGGAGGAGCACGCCCAACCCCTTCGCGGCGGCCTGCCGGAAGCGCTCGCCGGGGATGCCGAGCAGCGCGTCAGTCGCGCTCAATGTGGGCACCAACGCATACTCGTCCGGCCATCCCCAGGCACCGTCCGGTCGCTGAGCCGAGGCCAGAAACTCGATCCGCCGCTCGTGCCCGATCAGCCACGGCGCCAGTGCGACGAGCCGCCCGGTCTCGTACACCGACGGGGACAGATAGCCCCACACCTCGTTCGTCAACTGTCCGATCAGTTCATGGGCAGCGGCGCCTACGTCGGCACCACCGCCCGAGTGGTTCACTTCGGCGTCCACTTGAAAATTTCTCGCTTTCGCTCGATCGAAACGGCCACGGCGCCCGGACAATGGATTACACGACTACATTGAGGGGAGTCGAAGTGGGAAAGCTCACAGTAGACGCCGAAGGCGCACTGTCCGCAGTGGATTCCGGTCGGGTGTCCGCGGTGGCGGGGCAGGCCCAACGGGATCTGCAAACCTACGCTGAGCGATATCCGGCCTTGTTTCCCGCGAATCCGTTCGATCCGGCCCTCTTCAGCACTGTCGCCCTGGCAAACGCCTTCTGCGGCCCGTGGTTCAGCGCCGGCGACCTACGCGCCGCCAATCGCGCTACCCTGTGGGCGTTCGCGCTCGACTGGCAGATCGACTATCTGGCGAAGTCTCGTGCGGAGGTAGCGGACATCGTGCGGCGTTGCCTCGCGGTGGTCGACGGGGCGCCGGCCGCCCTCGACGATCCTCTGGCGCAGATGCTCGGCGACATCCTCTCGACGCTTTCCGCCGCCCCCGCGTACGAAGCTCTACGTCCGGCCTGGCGGTTGGAGTTCCAACGGATGGTCGACGCGATGGCACGCGAGTGGGACTGGCAGGCCAGCCGAGCTGCTGGCGACACCACCGCGCTGCCCAGCTTCGAGGACTACCTCGGCAACGCCGACAACATCTGCTTCTCATTCGTGTTCCTCTCCCACTGGGTCAGCACCAGCGGGCCGCCGCCCATCGCCCAGGTGGACGAAGTGCTGGCGGCCGGGCGGAAGGTGCAGGAGGTGATCCGCCTGCTTAACGACCTCGGCACCTACGACCGGGACGTGACATGGGGCGATCTCAACCCGATGATGCTCGGCATCACCCGTGACGGCGTGACGGAGCGGATCGGCCTACTGGTGACGGAGGCACTGGCGCTGCTGCGGCCACTGCGCGCGGAGCAGCCGGAGTTGGCGCTGTTCCTGGAGCGGTACATCGGCTTCAACAAGGGGTTCTACGGTCTGACCGACTACTGGGGCGACCTGTAGGAGAGCACCACCTCCACTCGACCGCGTGGGCGCAGCGTCGCCGCCGCCTGCGGCACGACCGCCGCCGAGTCGCGCAGCCGCACCCGGTAGCGGCTGAGCATCATGGCCACGACGAGCTGCGCCTCCACCATGAAGAAGTGGCTGCCGAGGCACTGGTGCGCGCCGAGCCCGAAGGGGACGTACGAGGACGGGAGCCGCCGGCCGGCCCGCTCCGGCGCGAAGCGCTCCGGGTCGAACTCGTAGGGCCGCTCCCAGTACCGCTCCATCCGGTGGGTGAGGTAGGGGCTGGCCAGCACGGTGCTGCCCGCTGGGATCTCGGTGCCGCCGACGGCATCCGACTCCCGGGCGAACCGCGGGATGATCCAGCCAACCGGATAGAGCCGGAGCAGTTCCTGGAGCACCTGCTTGGTGTAGCCCAGCTTCGGCACGTGGGCCGGGCCGGGCTTGTCGTCGCCGACCACGCGGTCCACCTCGTCGTACACCCGGGCCGCGATCTCCGGGTTTGCGTCCAGCACCACCCACAGCCAGGTCAGCGTCACCGCGGACGTCTCGCTGGCACCCGCGAACATCGCCACGACGTCGTTACGGATGAGTTCCTGGTCGAGTGGATCCCCATTCTCGTCGCGGGCCCGGCAGAGCAGTGAGACGAGGTCGCCGCCGGTAGCGCCCTCCCGCTGCCGCTGACGCACGAGGGGCGTGACGATGGAATCGGCCAGCCGTACCGCGCGCATGAACGCGCCATCTCCCGGCAGCGGCACCGAGTCGGGTACGAACGGCAGCAGCAACCTCGGGCCGATCGACGTGAAGCCGCTGGTGACGGCGTGACCCAAGCGGTCGGCGTCGGCAGTTGTCATCCCGTCGCCGATGAAGACCCGGATGAGCGCCCGATGGATGATCCGGGTCATCTCCACGCGCGTGTCGATCGGCTCGGCCGTGCGGGCGTACGGGTCAAGCTCCTCGATCGCCTCGCTCAGCGCCGCGGTGAGCTCATCCATGATCGTGGCCACGTTGCGGGCCGAGAACACCGGGAGCATGAGCTGCCGGCTGCGCGCCCAGTCCGGACCGTCCATGCCGAGGCCGTTGCCGAACAGCCGGCGGAGCGGCTTCCACAGCATGCCGTCCCGCACGAAGTTGTCCGCGCGGTCGCGTAACACGTGCTGCATGTCCTCGGGGCGACTCACCAGGTATGGCCGATGCAGGCCGAGGTCGAGCTGGACGACCTCGCCCCCGGTCTCCTGGCCGATCTGCTCGAACGCACGCAGGGGGTCTCTGGCGAGGGCGGGGAGCGTACGGTGAATCGGGATGCGGCGCGCTTTTCGGGCACGGTGCGCGTCGACGCCAGCCGACATGGTGGTGACCCCCTCAACCCCCGCGTTCGTGACGCCTTGCACATCGAGGATCACTCAAAGCGATCTAGAAATGCCGCACGTGGAAGTTGTTTGAGCACTCAGCCAAACATCAGACATTTCGGACTATCGATGCCTGTCACCGTGTTGATCAGGGAGTTTGGGTCGGGCCGCGGGGCCACCGATCCCTCGATCAACTTCTCTCTTGGCGCACCCGCGGTCGGGCGTTTCGCAGGCGGATGCCGCTCCAGCCGAGCGAGCTCTCGATGACCTCGTCCCACCAGGGCCAGAGGTGGGGCAGGAGCCGGAGCTGGATGCCGGCCGCCTCGTGCAGCGCGAGCAGGTCGCCGACCGGCTCGGGCGGGCCCAGCGGGGTCACCGGCTCGGTGGCCACCATCGCGTGGGTGTCGGTCGGCCCCAGGTAGCGGAACGAGGCCGCGGGGAGGCGGTAGCCGTAGAGCCGCACCGACTGGAGGGCGGGCAGCCACCCGTACTCGATCGCGTGGACCCGGATCCCGGAGCCCGCGCCGACGATGCGGTCGCGGTCGGCGTCGGTCGTGGTGGGCAGCACCCAGGCCATCCCCCGCGGGCAGTCGCGGGGAAACCAGTAGTCCGGGCAGCGCGGCCAGTCGACGGCCCAGACGTAGGCCTCGGTCTCGCGGGACGTCGCCGCGACGTGCGGCACGAAGCGCTTGATCGTGGGGTCTTCGGAGAAATGGAGGACCTCGCCCTGAGCCGGGCGCACCTTAGAAAAGTCCCCGCACCCAGTTGAACGCGTCCATGACCCACTCAGTCTGTCGCAGGTAGGCGATGCCGACGCCGACCAGGAAGATGCCGGTGATCAGGTGGGCGCCACGGGCACCGCGCCGGATCCGGCCCAGCTGGCGCTCCAGCACGATCTTGCCGACCAGCCGGCAGAGCGCGAAGAGGCCGGCGGCCACCCCGAGCGAAAGCACGAACGTGAGCACGGGGGTGGTGAGGTCGCCCCGGGTGGAAATCGCCCAAATGCCCCAGCAGACGAACGCGACGAGGGCGCCGAAGACGGTCCACCCGCTGCCGATCCGCCACTGGCCGCGCTGGTAGCCCTGCGGTGCCCACCGCGGGTCCGGCCCCGGCTCCGACGGCGGCCACCCCGTGCCGGTCGGCTCGTGCGCCGCCTGCGGCGCCGTGCCTCTGGGCTGGACCTGGGCGACTCCCCGCTGGTACGACTGCGGCAGCGGGGGCGGTGGCATGTCCACCGTCCGCTCGGCCCATGGCTGGGTCTGGTCTGCCATGATCTCCTCCCCCCGACCGGAATCCTCTCGTCCGAGGGTACTGACGGCGAGCGACACGACAAACCAGTCGCACAGGCTGCCGCCTATCGGTTACACAGAACGGATGACGGACGCAGACCTGCCCCTCCGCCCCGCCACTCCGGACGACTTCCCCAAGGCCGCGGCACTGCTGTTCGGCCTCTTCCATCGCGCCGTCGACCAGGAGGCGCAGGATCGCGACCGGCTGGTCTGGGAGGCCGACCGGGCGCTGGTCGTCACCGACGGGGACGAGGTGGTCGGCCACTCGTTCGCCGCGGCCCGTGAGCTCACCGTGCCGGGCGCCGTGCTGCCCACGGCACATGTCACCGGCGTCGGCGTCGCGGCCACCCACCGGAGGCGAGGCCTGCTCACCCGGCTGATGCGGCGCCAGCTCCGCGACGTGCGTGACGCCGGGCGGGAGCCGCTCGCGGTGCTCTGGGCGAGCGAGTCACGGATCTACCCGCGCTTCGGGTACGGTCTCGCCTCCACCCGCCTGGACCTCACCATCGACATCCGGGAGGTCCGGCTGCCGGCGGCCACCGCCGTGGGACAGCTCCGCGTCGGGTCTCCGGCCGATCTCTACTCCGAGCTGACCAAGGTGTACGACTCGCTGCGCCCCGACCGCCCCGGCTGGTCGAGCCGGGACGACAACTGGTGGGCGCAGGTGCTCGCCGATCCGCCCGGAGACCGCGAGGGTGCCACCGAGCGCCGCGTCGTGGTGCACGAGGGCGAGGCTGGCGTCGACGGGTACGCGCTGTGGCGTTCCAAGGGCAACTGGACCGCCAACGGCCCGAACGCCGAGGTGCACGTGAGCGAGATCGCCGCCGCGGACCCGGAGGCGTACGCGGCGCTGTGGCGCTTCCTCCTCGGCATCGACCTGGCCCGCCAGGTGACGTACGGGTTCGCGGCGGTCGACGACCCACTGCTGCACCTGGCCAGCGACCCCCGGCAGCTCGGCACCCACTTCTCGGACGGGCTGTGGGTGCGCCTGGTCGACCTGCCGGCCGCCCTCGCCGCCCGGCGGTACGCGTCGGAGGTCGACGTGGTGCTCGAGGTGAGCGACGCGCTCCTGCCGGAGAACGCCGGCCGCTGGCGCCTCACGGGCGGACCCGGCGGAGCGACCTGCGAGCGCACCGACGCTGCGGCCGACCTGGCCTGTGACGTCCTGGAGCTGGGCGCGGCCTACCTCGGCGGCACCTCGCTCGCCGCGCTCGCCCGCGCCGGGCGGGTACGCGAGCTCCGCCCGGGCACGCTCCACCCGGCGAGCACGGCCTTCGGCTGGCACCGCCTACCGGCGGCACCAGAGGTCTTCTGAGGGCCTATCCGGGGTACGGTCGAGCGCATGGCGGATCCTGAGCGCAGGCGGCGCCGGCTGCGGCAGGGGTCGGCGGGGCGGCCAGCCCGCCCGCGACCCCCGGACGACTACCGCGAGCCGCCCGACCCGGACGCGGCGGCCTCCGTGGTGACGGCCGAGGTGCTAGACCCCGAGCCGCCGGCCCGCGTGCCCGACGACCGGGAGACCGAGCGCGGGCTGCGCGGCCTCGTTGGTTCCGGATCGTCCCAGGTGAGCATCAGCGCCGCGATGCGCGCCCGCGACGCCGCCCGGCCGACCGACGCCGACCTGGCCGAGGCGCGGGAGCGGCTGGTGATCGTCCGGCGTAACTGGGTGCCGAGGGACGAGCCGCCCCGCGGCGCCCGCTGAAAGACCGCTACGGCAGGGGCGGCAGCTCGCCGCTCTCCTCGTACGCGGCGACCTGCTTGATCCGCCGCGCGTGCCGCTCGCTGCCGGAGAAGACGCTGGTCAGAAACGCCTCCACGATCGCGGTGGCCTCGTCGATCGTGTGCTGGCGGGCGCCGATGGCCACCAGGTTGGCGTCGTTGTGCTGGCGGGCGAGCTGGGCGGTCTCGACGTTCCAGGCGAGGGCCGCCCGCGTGCCGGGGACCTTGTTGGCGGCGATCTGCTCGCCGTTGCCGGAGCCGCCGATCACGATGCCGAGGCTCCCCGGGTTGGCCACCACGTTGGCGCCGGTGTGCAGGCAGTACGCCGGGTAGTCGTCCTCGGGGTCGAAGGCGGGTGGTCCGACGTCGACCGTCTCGTACCCGTGCTTGCCGAGGTAGTTGACGAGGTGCACCTTCAGCTCGTAGCCGGCGTGGTCGGCTCCCAGGTAGACGCGCATACGGGGCAGTCTGTCAGGCGATCAGCGCGGCCCGCAGACCGGCCGCCACCTGGTCGGCCGCCGGACCGGCGGCGTCGAAGAGCGCGAGCTTGCGCGCCCACCCGTGGTTGACGCCCAGGTAGCGGGTGACGACGCACGGCACGCCGGCCGCGACGAGGGCCTCGCCGTACCGCTCGCCCTCGTCGCGCAGCACGTCGTACTCCGCGGTGAGGATCAGCGTGGGCGGTAGGCCGGCCAGGTCGGCGGCGAGCGGCGCCACGTCGGGGCTCTCCGGGTCACCGGTGTCCCCCAGAAACATCGCCCAGGAGAGCGCCATCGCGGTCGGGTCGAGGCCGTAGTCGCTCATCTCGCGGTACGACTCCGAGGACATCGACGGGTCGATCGCCGGGTAGAGCAGCACCTGGTACGCCACCGGTGTCCCCGCGTCGCGGTGCCGCCGGGCGAGCACCGTGGCGAGCTGGCCACCGGCGCTGTCTCCGCCGACCGCGACCCGGGTGGCGTCCACTCCGGGAGCGGCCCGGCGCAGCCAGGCCAGCGCGGTCTCGACGTCATCGAGCGCGGCCGGCCACGGGTGCTCGGGCGCGAGGCGGTAGTCGACCGAGAGCACCGCGCAGCCGGACCGGTCCGCGATCCGCCGGCAGAGCCGGTCGACCGTCTCCACGCTCCCGATCGTCCAGCCGCCGCCGTGCAGGTAGAGCAGGACGGGGGCGCCGGGCACGGGGACGTAGAGCCGGCAGGGCACCCCGTCGGCGTCTACATCGGACACCTGGTCGACCGGGATCGGTGGGCCGCACTCCTGGTCGATCGCGGCCTCCATCGCCGCCCGGGTGGCCCGCAGCTGGGCCATCGGGTCGGCGGGCACCTGCTCCTGGGTGAGCCGCGGCCTCGCCACCAGCGAGGCCGCCACCTGCGGGTGCAGTCTCATCTCAACTGCGCCAGGACCAGGCCGCCGCGGGCCTTCGGCGTAAACCAGGTGCTCTTGCGGGGCAGCTTCTGCCGGGCCAGGTTGACCGAGACGAAGTCGTCCACGGTCACCGGCGCGATCAGGATGGCCAGCTCGGCCCGGCCGGCGTCGACCTCGCCGGCGAGCCAGCCGGCCGGGTAGTCACCGCCCACGTACGTGATCCGCTTGTCACCGGGGTCGAGGCCCAGCGCGTCGCGGAGCACGACCCGCTCGACCAGCGCGTGGTCGAGGTTTTCCACCGCGCTCGCGCCCGGCGCCGGCGGCAGCGTCACCACGTGGGTCTCTCCGCCCGCGTACAGCTGGACCGTGCCGCCAGCGGCCGGAACAGACGGTGGGCCGGCCTCCGCGCGCACCTCGGCGCCCGCCGCGCGCAGGCGGTCGAGCAGCTCGGGTACAGGCACAGTCAGCTCGCTGACCAGCCGGTTGTACGGCTGGATGGTGACCGAGTCGGGCGTGGTGATGACGGCCAGGAAGAGCGGGAGGCCGCCGGTCTGCGCGGCGAGGCTGCGGTGGTTGCCGTCGGCGACGACGAGCTCGCCACCGCTGGCCAGCGCGGTCAGCTCGTCTTGCGCCGGCCCCGGGCCGATCAGCCACACGGCGTGGGTGCGGCCGGCCTGGTCGACGTCGGTCGCGGCCGGGGCACCGGCCCGGTCGCTCGCGGCGGCCAGCGCCGCGTGCAGCTCCTCGCCTTTCCCGGTCTGCAGCAGCAGCACGGGAGAGAGAAGGTGGCCGGTGGCCTTGGCGAGCGCCACCCGCTCGCGCACCTTCTCGATGAAGACGTCCTCGTTACGGATCACCAGGCCGGGCTCGTCGGCACTGGTCGAGATCTGCTCGGTGTCGACCATGGCGAAGATGCCGTACGCCGGGGTCTCGCCGGGCGCGGTGATCCGGTAGAGCGCGATGACCTGCTCGGCGGGGGTGTAGCTGCCGTCCGCCTTGGCCTCGGCGAGCCGATCCACGGCGGACGGCAGAGCGTCCGAGAAGCTGGTGCCGAGGCTCTCCGGAGCCCGGTGCGGCATCTCGATGGCCAGGGCGCTGTGCGGGTTGTCGGCGATGATCGAGGTGATCTCGGCGTCATCGGCGAACTCGTCGTAGTTTTGCGCGCCGGTGCCACCGGTGGTGATCCAGGCCCGGGCGATCGGGTGCACGATCGTCATAGCGCGTGACGGTACCGTCGCGCACTGGTGTGACGACCGACACCCCGGCGGCGTCCCGCGAACGGTCAGTCGAACTCTGGCCGGGCGTCCCGGGTGCGCTTGATCTCGTAGAAACCGGGCGTCGAGGCGACCAGCAGCACGCCGTCCCAGAGCTTGCCCGCGGCCTCACCCTTGGGCGCCGGCGTGATCACCGGACCGAAGAATGCGATCTTGTCGCCGCCGTCCGGGCCGGGCGCGTGGATGACCGGCGTGCCCACGTCGAGGCCGACCGGCTTCATCCCGGCGTCGTGGCTGGCCCGCAGCGCCTCGTCGTACTCGGTGGCCTCGCCCGCCTTCGCGAGCTCGGTGTCGAGGCCGGCCTCGGCGAGCGCGGCCCCGTAGAGCTCCGGCCCCCGTTCCTGCTTACCGGGGTGGATGCGGGTGCCGAGCGCGGTGTAGAGGTCGCGCAGAACCTGGGGGCCGTACGCCTGCTCGGCGGCGATGCAGACGCGTACCGGCGCCCACGCGGTGTCCATCGTCTTGCGGTACGAGTCCGAGAGGTCCCGGCCCTCGTTGAGCACGGAAAGGCTCATCACGTGGAACTGGATGTCGATCGGGCGGACCTTCTCCACTTCGAGGAGCCATCGGGAGGTGAGCCATGCCCAGGGGCACACCGGGTCGAACCACATGTCAACTGATGAACGCTCAACCATGCGTCCATCCTGCTCCCGCGAGCGGTTGATGGCATCCGCACCAGCCCGTGAACTGGGCCACCCAGTGTTCCGCTGAGGTTGGCATGACAGACTCGTTCGACGGGCTGTCGACCAGGACCGCTCGGTCGGGCCGTCGACGACGATGGCGGAGAGGCAGGAGACCACCGTGGCCGGAGTGCGCAACCTGACCCAGGTAGAGGCGGCCGAACGGGCCCGCCTGCTGGAGGTCACCGGATACGACATCGCCCTGGACCTCTCCGGTGCCGGCAACGGCGACCAGACCTTCCGCTCCACCACACGGGTCACCTTCCGCTGCGCGGAGCCGGGCGCGTCGACGTTCATCGAGGCCGCGGCCCAGCGGGTGCGCTCCGCCGAGCTCAACGGCCAGCCGGTCGACATCTCCGCCTGGTCCGCCGAGGACGGGCTGGTGCTCACCGGCCTCGCCGCCGACAACACGCTCGTGGTCGACGCCGACTTCTTCTACTCCGCCAGCGGCCAGGGCCTGCACCGCAGCGTCGACCCGGTGGACAAGGAGGTCTACCTCTACTCCCAGTTCGAGACCGCCGACGCCCAGCGGGTGTACGCCTGCTTCGACCAGCCCGACCTCAAGAGCGTGTACACCTGGCACGCGACGGTCCCGGCGCACTGGAAGGTGGTCTCCAACTCGCCGGTCGCCACCGTGGCCGAAGACGGCGGCACCAAGGCCGTCCACTTCGACCAGTCGGCGCGGATGAGCACGTACATCACCGCGCTCTGCGCCGGGCCGTACCACGAGGTGCGCTACCAGCACGACGGCATCGACATGGGCTACTACTGCCGCGCGTCGATGGCCCAGCACATGGACGACGCCGAGCTGCACACGATCACCATGCAGGGCTTCGACTACTTCCACCGCCAGTTCGGCGTGCGCTACCCGCTGCCCAAGTACGACCAGCTGTGGGTGCCCGACTTCAACGCCGGCGCGATGGAGAACTTCGGGTGCGTCACGCACGCCGAGGCCCACTACATCTTCCGCTCGCAGGTCACCGACTTCGAGCACGAGCAGCGGGCCAACACGATCCTGCACGAGCTGGCCCACATGTGGTTCGGCGACCTGGTCACGATGCGCTGGTGGAACGACCTGTGGCTCAACGAGTCGTTCGCCGAGTGGGCCAGCCACTGGTGCAACACCAACGCCACCCGCTTCTCCGACGCGTGGACCACGTTCCTGTCCGTGCGGAAGAACTGGGGCTACCGCCAGGACCAGCTTTCCTCCACCCACCCGGTCTACTGCGAGATGCCCGACCTGGCCGCGGTCGAGGTCAACTTCGACGGCATCACGTACGCCAAGGGCGCGAGCGTGATCAAGCAGCTCGTCGCGTACGTCGGCGAGGACGCCTTCCTGGCCGGCCTGCGCTCGTACTTCGCCCGCCACGCGTGGGGCAACGCCACCTTCGACGACCTCCTCAGCGAGCTGGAGGTGGCCTCCGGGCGGGAGCTGCGCAAGTTCGCCGCGCAGTGGCTGGAGACCGCGCAGGTCAACACCCTGCGGCCGCGGGTCGAGATCGGGCCCGACGGCACGTACACGGACGTGTCCGTGCTGCAGGAGGCGCCGGCCGACTATCCGGTGCTGCGTACCCACCGGATCGGTGTGGGCATCTATGACCTTGTCGACGACCAGCTGGTGCGGCGCGACCGGCTCGAGGTCGACGTGAGTGGCGAGGAGACGCCGCTCGCTCAGCTCACCGGCGTGCGGGCGGGCGACGTGCTGCTGCTCAACGACGACGACCTGACCTACGCCAAGCTGCGGCTCGACGACCGCTCGATGGCCACGGTGGTGCAGCACATCGCCGGCTTCGAGTCCTCGCTCCCCCGCGCGCTGTGCTGGGCCGCCGCCTGGGACATGGTGCGCGACTCCGAGCTCGCCGCCCGCGACTACGTCGCGCTGGTGGTGGCCGGGCTCCCCGCCGAGCGTGACATCAACCTGGTCACCGCCACCCTGCGGCAGGCGCAGAGCACGCTCTCGTTCTACGCCGACCCGGCCTGGGCACCGTCCGGCTGGGCCGCGCTCGCCGGCGCCGCGCGTTCGTCGGTCGCGGCCGCCGAGCCGGGCAGCGGCTTCCAGCTCGCCTGGGCCCGCGCGTACGCCTCCGCCTCCCGCGACGCCGCCGACCTGGCCGTGCTCCGCGGCTGGCTCGACGGCGCGGGCGTGCCCGAGGGGCTGACCATCGACACCGAGCTGCGCTGGTCGCTGGTGCAGTCGCTGACCGCCAAGGGTGTCGTCGGCGCCGACGAGATCGAGGCCGAGCTGGCCCGCGACCGCACCGCCAGCGGCGAGCGGGAAGCCGCGTACGCGCGGGCGCTCCTGCCCACCGCCGAGGCCAAGGCCGAGGTGTGGCGGCGGCTCACCGGCGACGAGGCGCTGCCCAACTGGGAGCACCGGTCGCTGCTGCAGGGCTTGCAGCACCCGACCCAGGTGGCGCTGACCGCACCCTTCGTCGAGCCGTACTTCGCGACCGTCCGCCAGGTGTGGGACCGGCGCGACAGCGAGCCGGCGCAGGAGTTCGTGATCCTGGCCTACCCGGGGTTTCAGGTGAGCGAGGCGACCGTCGCGGCCACCGACGCGTGGCTGGCCGGGCAGGGGCACCCCGCTCCGCTGCGCCGGCTGGTCGCGGAGGGCAAGGATGGCGTGGTCCGCGCGCTCAAGGCCCGGGCCCGCGACGCCCTGTCCTGATCGGAGCCCTTACCAGGCTCTGGCATGATCAGGGCGTTTTCCACAGGCACCCCAGCCGTCCACAGGTAGCCCGGCGAACGCTGGCGGCGGGCTGCGGGGCGGCTGATCCTGTGCCCCATGACCAGCGTCCATGACGAGGCCGAGCTCGATCGCCTGCGCGCGGTGGCGCGGCACCTGCCACCGGCCGCCGTGCTCACCCACCAGACCGCCGCGATGCTCTACGGCTTCGGCGTCGTGCCGACCGACGACCTGCACATCACGCTGCCGGCCGGCACACCCCTGCCGCAGCGCCAGGGCGTCATGGCACACGGTGCGGTGCTGCCCTTCGCCGACGTGCGCGACGTGCTCGGCCTGCGGTGCCTCGGCCCCGCTCGGTGCGCGGTCGATCTCGCCCGCCAGCTCGGCCGCCTCGACGCGCTGGCCGTGCTCGACGCGGCGCTGCGCGTGGGGGCCTGCACCGCCGACGAGCTCGCCGACGAGGTGGCCCGCCACGACGGCCTCCGCGGCGTGCGCCAGGCCCGCCAGCTGGTGCGGCTCGCCGACCCGCGGGCACGCCGCCGCCAGGAGAGCCACCTGCGCCTGATCCTGCACGACGGCCTGCTCCCCGCGCCCGAGCCACAGCTGGCCGTGCTCGACGACGACGGCTCGGTGCGCTGCCACATCGACCTGGGCTACGTCGAGGAGCGCGTCGGGGTGGTGTACGCCGGCGACTCCCGCCTCGACCAGCCGGGGCACAACTGGCTGGAGACCCGAGGCTGGCGCATGCGCTACTTCACCGACGCCGACCTCTACGAAGACCCCGACGGCCTGGTCCAGACCGTCCGGTCCGCGCTGTACTACGCCCGCTGAGCGGCTAGAAGAGGGTCAGCTCGTCGCGCACGATGCCGCGCAGCTTGTCGTAGTCGACCACCACGCAGCGGATGCCGCGGTCTTCGGCCAGCACCCGGGCCTGCGGCTTGATCTCCTGCGCGGCGTAGACGCCGGCCACCGGGGCGAGCAGGGGGTCGCGGTTGAGCAGCTCCAGATAGCGGGTCAGCTGCTCGACGCCGTCGATCTCACCGCGGCGCTTGACCTCGATGGCGACCGCGGCTCCGGCGGCGTCCCGGCAGAGCAGGTCGACCGGGCCGATCGCCGTCATGTACTCGCGGCGCACCAGCGTGTAGCCGTCGCCGAGCGTCGTCGGGTTGGCGGCCAGGAGCTCCTGCAGGTGCGCCTCGACGCCGTCCTTCTGCAGGCCCGGGTCGATGCCCAGCTCGTAGGAGCTGTCCTGGAAGATCTCCTCCAGCGTGATCCGCAGCTCCTCGCCGGCCTTGTTGACCACCCGCCACACGCCGGGCGCCTCTTCCAGCCGGCAGGGCGGGCTCATCCAGTTGAGCGGCTTGTACGCCCGGTCGTCGGCGTGGATCGACACCGACCCGTCCGCCTTCACCATGAGCAGCCGCGTGGCTGGCGGCAGGTGCGCCGAGAGCCGTCCGACGTAGTCCACCGAGCACCGCGCAATCACCAACCGCACCCGCAGAGACTAGCCAAGCGAGCACGGCGCCGCCCGCAGGCCCCGCCGTGCCGAGGAGCGAATAGACCGGCTCAAGTGGCACGGCGGTGCGATGCTGGGACACGTGTTGGAGGCACTCACCGGGTCTGGCCTGGCCGCGTCGGCCGGGCTCAATGCGTACATCCCGCTGCTCACGATGGGGTTGCTCGCCCGCTACACCGATCTCATCGAGCTGCCCAACGGCTGGAGCTGGCTCGGCAACGGCTGGGTGCTCACGATCCTGGCGCTGCTGCTCGCGGTCGAGTTCTTCGCCGACAAGATCCCGATGGTCGACAGCGTCAACGACGTGGTGCAGACCGTCGTGCGGCCGACCGCGGGCGGGCTCGCGTTCGGCGCCGGCTCCAGCTCCGAGACGGTGACGGTGAGCGACCCGGGGCACTTCTTCAGCTCCAACCAGTGGGTGCCGGTGGCGGTGGGCATGGTGATCGCGCTCGGCGTGCACGGGATCAAGGCGGCTGCCCGGCCGGTCATCAACGCGGGCACAGCCGGCGTCGGTGCGCCCGTGGCCAGCACGGCCGAGGATTTCACCAGCGTATTCATGTCGGTGATCGCGATCGTGCTGCCGTTCCTGGTGCTGGTCTTCTTCGTCGCGATAGTGTTCTCGTTCATCTGGCTGGTCCGGCGGCGGCGGGAGCGCAAACGCGAGCGCAAGGCCGCCCGGGCCGCCGGCTTCCGCGTCTGACCAGAGGCGACGCAGCCACGAGCGACCCGAGACCACAGGAGAGAGCGCGTGCGCGAGGGCCGGCCGATCGTGCTGATCGCGGTGACCTCCGGTCTCATGTCGGTGATGCTGGCCGTGGCCGTCAACGTGGCCACCGGCGGCACGCTCCCCGGCCCGCTCCGCGGCGTCTCCTGGCTGGCGTGGCCGGCGGTCGCCGTGCTGGCCGCGATCGCCGTCGCGCTGGCGATCCTGCAACAGTCCGGCCCGAAGCACCCTGACCCGGTCCCCCGGCTCGTGCCCCGCGAGCTGCCGGCCGCCGTCACCGCGTTCGCCGGCCGGTCGGACCTCGCCGCGGTCGACCGGATGCTGGCCGACGGCTGCCGGGTGCTGGCGGTGTGCGGGCCGCCCGGTGCCGGCAAGTCCACGCTGGCCCTGCACGTCGCGCACGAGCGCCGCGGCCTCTTCCCGGACGGCGAGCTCTTCGCGACCCTGCACGGCGCCGATCCCGACCCGGTGGCGCCGGAAGAGGTGCTCACGCGCTTTCTGGAGCGGCTCGGCGTGCCGGTCGACGAGCTGCGCGGTGGCCTCGACGACCTCGCGGCACGCTACCGATCGGCGGTCGCCGAGCGGCGGATGCTGATCGTCCTCGACAACGCCCGCGACGCCGCCCAGGTGCGCCCACTCCTGCCCGGCGGCGCCGGCTGCCTGGTGCTCATCACCAGCCGGTCGCTCATCGCCGACCTCCCGCACGCGGTCGCGCATCCACTCGGCGGCCTGGACCACGCGGACGCGCGAGAGCTGTTCGTGCGGGCGGCGGGCGACGCCCGCGTCGACGACGATCCGGAAGGCGTCGACCGGATCGTCGAGCTGTGCGGCGGCCTCCCGCTCGCCGTGCGCATCGCGGCCGCGCGGCTCAAGGCTCGGCCGGCCTGGAGGCCGAGCGATCTGGCGAAGCGGCTGGCCAACCAGCGGCGCCGCCTGTCCGAGCTCGAGCACGAGGACCTCGCGGTGCGCTCCAGCTTCGAGGCGTCCTACCGCGAGCTGTCCGATGAGGACCGGCTGGTGTTCCGCCGCGCCGGCTCGCACCCCGGGCGGGTCTTCGGCCCGGCGGCGGCCGCGGCGCTGGCCGGGCTCGACGAGGACACCACCTCGGCATCGCTGGAGCGGTTGGTCGACGTGCACCTCGTCGAGTCGCCGGCACCGGACCGGTACCGGCTGCACGACCTGCTCCGCCTCTTCGCCAGCGGGCAGCTCACCGAAGAGGAGCCCGGGTACACGCCGGGGTCCTACCTGGAGTGGCTGGCCGCGCATGTGGACACCGAAGACCGGGAGAACGTGGTGGCCGGGGTACGGCACGCCGTCGCGGTCGGTGCCTACGAGCCGGCCTGGAAGGTCGTCGCCGCGGTACACCCGCTGCTCACCGACTCCGCCGATCACCCGGACCGGCTGGCGCTGTGGCGCGAGGCCACGGCAGCGGCGGCGGCACTGCGCGACGACCGCCGCAAGGCGCGCGCGTTGCGCTGGGTCTCGTCCGCCTACCGCAACGCCGGCGAGGTGGCCCGCGCACTCGAGCCCGCCGCGGAGGCGGTGGCCATCGCCGAACGGCTCGGCGACCGCGGCGCGCAGGCCGAGGCGCTCACCGTATACGGCGAGTGCCTGCGCGACCTCAGCCGCTTCGACGAAGCACGGCCGGCGCTGGAGCGGGCGCTCGACCTCTTCGTCGAGCTCGGCGACGTCGACGAGGAGGTCGAGGTCCGCGTCGCGCTGGGCACCCTCTTCAACTCGATGTGGCGGCCCGACCTCGCCGTCCCGGTGCTGGAACGGGCCCGGGAGCTGATGCTCTCCGCGCAGGACCACCGCCGGCCGTGGACGCTGCTCGGGCTGAGCACCGCCTACCGGTTCACCGGGCGGCGCGACGAGGCGGTCGTGCTCAACGCCCGGGCGCTGGAGCTGGCCGGCGACGGCCACGACCGCTTCGCGTACGGGTACGGCCTGGTCGGGCGCGGTTGGCTGGCCTTCGACGAACGGCGCTACGACGACGCGGCCCGGGACCTGCGCGCGGCGCTGGAGATCTTCGAGGCGATCTGGCACGGGATCGGGGTCGGCGTGGCGCACCAGGCGCTGGGCGAGGTGGCCTCGACAGCGGGGCGGCCCGCCGACGCGGTTGCCGAGTGCGACGCCGCGATCGAGCAGTTCGAGCGGCTGCGCGACCCGGTACGCAGCGGGCAGGCGCGGCTGCTGCGGGCCCACGCGCTGGCGGATCTGGGCCGCGACGCGGAGGCGCGGGCGGAGTGGCGCGCGGCCGAGGCGCTCATCGGCGACACCCACCTGCCCGACGCACCGCGCCGGCGGGAGAGCCTCCAAGAGCGCCTCGAGGGCCTCTGACCTAGGGACAGAAAGACTTGAGCTACCGCGACGTCCGCTGTGGTCCGGACCGCTGCTCCCGCTGCCTCACCCGTCCGCTGCTGGTCACGCTCCCCGGGCGGAGAGCAATCCCCGCACCGCCGCACCTGCCACTCGTAAACAAGCCACCAAGATCCTCACAAAATCCCTGATTTTGCGGCTATCGAGGTCCCTGGTAGCAGCAAAATCAGGGATTTTGCTGCTACCGGCGGTTCGCCCGTTCGCGGTATGAGGGCAGGGGAATGCCACGAACTTTAGGTGGGGCGGCGGCGCGCACGCCACGCCGCCCTGGCACTTCCCCATCTTGACGGTCTGGAGCGCTCTCGCCGGAGGCGAGTGGGCCACCCTCCACGGCCTACGCGGTGGTCACTCCCAGCGGAACAGGCGGGCGGCGAGCGCACCGGCGCCCAGCACGTAGGCGGCCATGACCACCAGGTGCAGCGCGGAGGGGAAGGTGCCGCTCCAGGCGTCCTGCATCGACTGGGAGGCGGCGCCGAGCGGCGTGAAGTCGCTGACCCGCCGCAGCCCGTCCGGCATGACCGGGCCGGGGGTCCACACGCCGGCGAAGAAGAGCATCGGGAAGTAGACCAGCATGCCGATCCCGGTGGCGGTCTTCGCGCGGGGCGCCACCGCCGCGATCAGCAGGCCCACCGCGAACATAGCGGCCGTGCCGAGCACGAGCGCGATCAGGAAGCCCACCACCTGCTGGGGCAGGTCGACGCCGAACGCGGCCGTGCCGACCGCCACCGCCAGCGCCACCGCGACGAGCGTGCCCGCGCCGTTGACCAGGAGCTGGGCGCCGAGCAGCTTGACCGGGCCGACCGGTGTGGTGGCGAGCCGGCGCAGCACGCCGCGCTCCCGGTAGGTGGCCATGTACGTCGGCAGGACGCTCACGCTCGTCGTGCAGATCGCCATCGCGAGCACGATCGGCACGTAGATGTCGATGGGGCGCAGCCCGTCGAGGTCGTCGGCCACGTCGCGGAAGCCGGGGATCGCGAAGCCGAGCAGGAGCAGCAGCACGGCGGGGAACGCGACGCCCATGACGAGGCTCATCGTGTCCCGCATGAAGAGCTTGGACTCCACAATGGTCAGTCGGGCGACTGCGGTGGTCATGGCGCTAAACCCCGATCTCGTGGCCGGTGAGGGCCAGGTAGGCGTCTTCGAGCGTGGCCCTGGCCAGGCCGTGGTCGGCCTGGACCTTGGCGATGAGGGCGGCCGGCGTGTCGACCGCCACCGTGCGGCCGCCGTCGATCACGGCGACCCGGTCGCAGAGGCGCTCCGCCTCGTCCATGAAGTGCGTGACCAGCACGACCGTGACGCCCCGGTTGCGGACGCTCTCGATCAGCGCCCAGGTCTCCCGCCGGGCCGCCGGGTCTAGCCCGGTGGTCAGCTCGTCCAGCACGGCCACCTTGGGGTCGCCGACCAGCGCGAGCGCGATGGAGAGCCGCTGCTTCTGGCCGCCGGAGAGCGTGCCGAAGCGGGCGTTGCGCCGCGCGGACAGCCCCAGCGCGTCGAGCAGCTCGCGCCAGTCGGCCGGGTCGCGGTAGAAGGAGCTGTAGAGCTCCAGCGCCTCCCACACCCGGATCCGCTCGGGCAGCTCGCTCTCCTGGAGCTGCACGCCGACCAGCTCACGCAGCTCGGCGCCGGCGTGGTCCGGGTCCTTCCCGAGCACCCGCACGGCCCCGCCGTCGCGCTTGCGCAGGCCGCTCAGCAGCTCCACTGTGGTCGTCTTGCCCGCGCCGTTGGGCCCGAGGATCCCGAAGATCTCGCCACTGTCCACTGTGAACGTCACGTCGGTCACGGCGACCGTCTCGCCGTAGCTCTTCCGTAGGTTGGAAATCTCGATGACGGGCATGGCCCTCCCCCTTTCAGCCAGAGACTTTCTTGATGGCGACCGCGCGGATGAGCGCGAAGTTGACGAACCAGGCCGCCGCGACGGACACCGCCGCCATGAGCACACCGACCGCGAGCGCCGGGCGCTCGATGCCGAGCCCGTTGTTGATGCCGTAACCGAGCCAGAGCGAGTCGAAGCCCACCTCGGTGACCACCACCGGCAGGAGCGTCACCGGGATGAGGCCGATGCCCCACCAGGCGCCGAACCGGTAGAAGCAGGTGCCCATCAGCCAGCCGCAGCAGAGGTAGATGATGCCGACGAACAGCTCCGCGACCAGCGTGCCGAGGCCATCGGCGAGCGACCGCACCGGATACGGGTCCTCCAGGCCGCCCATGAGGTCGGCGGAGGAGTAGATGGCGTGCTCGACGAGGAAGCCGAGCGTCATGATCACCGCGTAAACCGCCGCGACCGCGAGGACGTAGAGTGAGGCGCCGAGCGCGTAGTCGCGCCGGGTGACCCCGTTGCCCACGTAGCCCGGCAGGTACGCCGTCGTCAGCATCACGCCAATAGCCAGCAGAAAGTACTTGGGTGCCGAGCCGCCGGAGGTGGCCCAGATGCTGACATCCGTGTCGCCGACCGACACCACGATCGTGATGATCACCGCATAGATCGTGATCATGATGGCCCAGTAGCCGGCGACGGTGGTGAGGCCGGCGCGCGCCTGGGTGCGCGCGACGAGCCACGGGGTGCTGGTGGTCATCGCCGCTCCTCCGCGGTCAGGTGGACGAAGAGGTCTTGGAGCCCGACCGGGCCCAGCTCGAGGCCGGCGTCCCGCGCGCGGGCCCGCTCCTCGTCGGTGAGCTGGCCGTAGACGGTGGTCGAGCGGGTGCCGCCGAGCCGCTGGTCGCCCAGCACCGTGCGCCCCGCGGTGAACGCATCGACCGCCTCCACCGGGCCGGTGACCGCGACGCCCCGGGCGCGGAGCGCCTCCGTCTCGTCGTGTGCCACCAGCTTGCCCTTGTCGATGATCACGACCTCCTCGAAGAGGGAGCCGACCTCCTCGATCAGGTGCGTGGAGATGATGATCGTGCGCGGGTGGGCGATGTAGTCGTTGAGCAGCTCTTCGTAGAACGCGTATCGCGAAGGGGCGTCCATGCCCAGATACGCCTCGTCGAAGATGGTCAGCGGCGCCCGCGCGGCCAGGCCCAGCGTGACGCTGAGCGCCGACTTGGCGCCCCGGGAGAGCGCGCCGATCCGCTTCTTGAGGGGCAGGTGGAAGCGCTCGATCAGCGCCTGCGCATACTCCTCGTCCCAGTTGGGACGAAGTGCCCGCGACATCTTGAGCACGGCGCGCACCTGGTCGGTGTCCTGCGCGTCCACCCGGTCGCGCACGAAGCAGATCTGGCGGGTGAGCGCGGCGTTTTCGAAGGGTTCGGCGCCGTCGACCAGCACCGCGCCGCTCGTCGCCTTGCGAAACGCGGCGACGGCCGATAGCACACTTGTCTTGCCCGAGCCGTTGCGCCCGAGGAGGCCGTAGATCTTGCCGCCATCCAACCCGAGGGTGAGGCCGTCGACGGCGACCGTGTCGCCGTATCGGATCGTGAGGTCTTTGACCTCGACCGGGAGCGTCACTTCGCCCCCTCGATGCGGCGGACGATCTCGTCCAGGGAGATGCCGATGACGCGGGCCTCGGCGATCATCGCGTCGACGACCTGCTCGAAGAAGCGCTCGCGCCGCTCGGCACGCAGCTTCTCCCGGGCGTCGGCGCTGACGAACATGCCGATCCCGCGCCGCTTGTAGAGGACACCCTCCTCGACCAGCTGCTGGAAGCCCTTGGCCGCGGTGGCGGGGTTGATCCGGTAGAAGCTCGCGTACTGGTTGGTGGACATGACCTGCTCGTCCTCCCCAAGTGCCCCGCTCAGGATGTCCTCTTTGATCTTGTCGGCGATTTGCAGATAGATCGGACTCCGGTCATCGAACACGGGAGCACCTCAAGGTTCTTAGGTTCACTACTTGACTAATGAACCGTAGCACCGAAGAACCGGAGGGCGCAACGGCCGGATGGCGAGGGTCAGCGCGAGCGGAGGAACGCGGGGACGGACGCCACCGCCGAGGCCTCGTCGCCGCGCAGCCGGCTCCGGAGCGTCAGGAAGCCGCCATAGCCCACACAGGACAGTGCGGAGAGGACGGACGACCACTCCAGATGCCCTGCCCCGGGCTGGAATCCGTTGGAGTCGGCGACCAGCACGTGCCCGACCAGGCGACCGGCGCCGCGGAGGGCGAGGGCCGGGTCGTCCTCTTCGATGTTGAGGTGGAACGTGTCCACGGCCACACCCAGCCCGCTCAGGCAGAGCCCCGCGGTGCCGACCGTACGGACCAGGTCGACGGCCTTGTCGAGCCGGTTGACCATGTGGTCCTCGTACCGGTTGAGCGGCTCCAGGAAGAGCCGCACGCCCTCCTTCTCGGCGTGCCGGCCCAGCTCGGTGAGGCCCTCGCACAGCACCTCACGGTCGCCCTCGGCGCTGCGCGGCGGGCGGAACGGCGGCAGCTGGAGCGAGAACATCCCGCGCCACGCCGGCGTCACCACGCCCCGCCCGCCGATGTCGGCCATCACCGACAGCTGCGACTTCACCTGGTCGATGGCGTCCCGGCGCAGCTCGCGGTCGAAGGCACCGAAGAAATGCCGCATGTCCACGCTCACCGTGGGCAGGACCACCCCATCGCGGACCGCGCGGCGCAGCTCGGGGAGGCGCTGGCGGAAGGCGTACGCCCCGCGGCCCCGCAGCTCGATCGCGTCGTAGCCGGCCCGGACCGCGAACTCCCACTTCTCCTGCAGCCGGGCGCCGGGCAGGAGGTGCTCCAGACACGCGATCTTCACGAGAACCCCCCAATAAGTGGTGGCCCTCCCCCGGGTTACGCAAAACGTGACAATACGTCACGCCAACGACACAGTGCGAAAGCGAGACGATCCCCATCATGCAGGGTGGATACGGATAGGATTGCACCGTTTGTCCGGGCGAGGGGGTACCAGTGGCGAGCGTCGCCGAGGTGAAAGCGGCCATCGATGCCGCGATGCAGCACGTGCAGGAGGGCCAGGAGGCCGTCCGGGCGGCCAACGAAAAGCTCGGTGAGGCGCAGCTCAGCCTCGCCGCGGCGGTCGAAGGCAGCGGGCACGAGTCGGTCACCTCGGCGCAGGCCGCGCTCGCCCAGGCCGCCACCGAGCTGGAGGACTGTCTCAGCGCCACGCTCGGCGCGATGGAGCAGGCCCAGCAGTACGCCGCGGCCCTCTGATGTCATGAGCTCCCTACTTCACGCGCTGGCGTACCGGATCCAGGAGGTCGGCGAGGAGCTGCCGGTGGGTCAGGTGGCGACCGCCGCCGACCGGCTGCGCACCGCCAACGGCCTGCTCGCCTGGGTGATGCGGGCCAGCGCCACGGCCGCACCGGCGCCCACGCTCACCGCCGCGGGCGAGCACCTGGACCACGCCGCGGGCGCGATGCTCGCCGCCCGGGAGGCGCTCGCGGGCTACCTCATCTCGATCGGGTTGCCACGGGACGCCGTACCCCCGCCGGACAAGGACTGGCACGCGGCGCTGGCGCCGGCGGCTCCACGGCGCCCGGCCGCGGACGCCACACCCCCCAAGCTGACCCACTTCTGGGCCGACCGCGTCGACGAGCTGACTGAGGGCTCAGGCAGCCGGCCGGAGCGGGGCGCGGAGTCCACGGCGGACCTGTTGCACCGCTGCGCGAAGGCCGTGCCCGACGAGGACCGCCGCCGGCTGCGCCGGGAGCTGGTCGCCGTGGACCCGTCCGTGGGCCTCGCGCTGTCCGCGGTCGCGCCGGCGCCGCTTCGCTTCCTCGCCGCGGCGCTGCTCGGCCACCCACCCTCCAAAGAGGACCTTCCCCGGGTACGCAAGGAAGTCCTGCCCCGCGTCCGCAAGCTGCTGCCGGCGGTGGACGAGGTCGTGGTCGACGAGCTGCTCGCCCGCGCCTGCTACGCCCCGCCACCGGAGCGCGAGAAGGACGAGCGCACGCACCCGGTGGACGCCGCGGTCACGGCCGCGGTGCTCGTGGGCATCCTGCTGCGCGCCACCGACCGGGAGCCGGACGAGCTGGCCAAGGTGACCGAGGAGCTGCGCCGGGCCGAGGAGCGCGAGGAGCGCGAGGAGAAGGACCGCCGTGGCTAGCGGCCGGCACGGGATCGTGGCCGGGGTCCGGCGGGACCTGGCGGCGGCGCGCGGCCTGACCCGGGCGGCGCTGGCCGCGGCCGAGGCGGCCCGCGACGAGGCGCACCGCGAGCGGGACGAGGCGCACGCCCAGCACAGCGAGCGCCTCGCCGCCCTGGCCGCGGCGCGCGAGGCGGCCCGGCGGGAGATCCGGGCGCACTTCGATGGCACCGCCGGCGCGCTCACCGCGGACCTGGCGGCGATCGCCGCCTCGTGCGCCCCGGGAGCGGCGGGGGCGTCGTGGCGTGCCTGGCGCCCCACGGAGCCGGAGCGCGGGCGGCGTCCCGGGCTCTTCCGCATCGGGACGCTGGGGCAGGAGCACGTGGCCGCGACCCTCCCCGCGCTGGTGCCGCTGCTCGACCTGGCCCACCTCTCGTTCACCGGCGATCCGTCCACTGTGGATGGGGTGATCGCCGGCCTGCTGCTGCGCGTGCTCGGCAGCACCCGCCCCGGCGAGGTGCGCCTCACCGTGTACGACCCGGAGCAGCTCGGCGGCAGCCTCGCCGGCTTCGCGCCGCTGGGCAACGCCGACCTGCTCACGTTCGTGGGGCCGGGTGGGCTGACCGGGATGCTCGACGACCTGGTGGAGCAGATCCGCCGGATCAACGAGAGCGTGCTGGCCGGCGAGTACGCGTCGCTGGCCGAGCTGACCGCGGCAACGGCGGCCCGCCGGCCCGAGCCGTGGCGGCTCGTGGTGCTGCTCGGCGACGCCGCCACGGCCGCCGACATCACCGCCGCCCAGCGCGCCCAGCTGGACCGGATCGTGCGCACCGGCGTGGCCTGCGGCGTACACGTCCTCGCCCGCGGGCTGCCGGTCGAGGCACACCCCACCGTGGAGCACGTAGCCGTGTACGGGAGCACCGCCGCCTGCGGCACCACGGGCGAGCTCCCGGTGCGCCTCGACCCGCCGCCCGCCGCCGACCGGGTCGCGGCCGCCTGCCGGGAGCTGGCCGAGCTGCTGCTGGCCGGGCCGCCGCCGGCGCAGTTCGCCGATCTGGCGCCGGAGAAGCTCTGGACCGAGTGCTCGGCTTCCGGGCTGGCCGCCCCGCTCGGCGACGGTCCGGACGGCGAGTTCGTCGAGGTGCTGCTCGGCGACGACCCGCCGCACGCGATGATCGGCGGCCCGTCCGGCTCCGGCAAGACCAACCTCATCTACGCCTGGCTGGGCGCCCTGACCGCCCGGTACTCCCCCGACGAGCTGGCGCTCTACCTGCTCGACTTCAAGGAGGGGGTGTCGTTCGCCCGGTTCGCGCCGGGGCGGCGGGATCCGAGCTGGCTGCCCCAGGTGCGGCTGGTCGGCGTCAACGTCAACGGCGACCGGGAGTTCGGGCTGGCGCTGCTGCGCCACCTCGGCGAGGAGCTGCGCCGCCGCGCGCACGCCGCCAAGCGCCACGAGGCCACCAAGCTCGCCGAGCTGCGCGCCGAGGACCCGAGCGGGCACTGGCCGCGCATCGTGGCGGTGATCGACGAGTTTCAGGTGCTGCTGGCCGGCCGGGACGCGATGGCCACCGAGGCGGTCGGCCTGCTGGAGGACCTCGCCCGGCGCGGCCGCTCGCAGGGCATCCACCTGGTGCTCGCCTCGCAGGACGTCTCCGGCATCGAGGCGCTGTGGGGGCGGTCCGCGCTGGTCGCCCAGTTCACGCTCCGGATCGCACTGCCCAAGGCACGCCGGATCCTGGCCGACACCAACCTCGCCGCCGACGTGATCCCCCGCTTCCACGCCGTCGTGAACGCCGAGTCGGGCGTGCCCGACGCCAACCGCATCGTCCGCCTGCCCGACGCCAGCGACCGGGGCGCGTGGCGGGCGCTGCAGGAGAAGCTGTGGCACGCCCGCCCCGAGGGCCTGGAGCCACCCCGCCTCTTCGACGGCGACGCGGTGCCGGCCTACCCCGAGGGGTTGACCGCCGACGGCGCGGTGCTCGGCGAGACCATCGACGTACAGCCCCGGCCGGCGGTGCTCCGCCTGGCCCGCGCGCCCGGCCGCAACCTGGCCGTGCTGGGCACGCGCGTGGAGGAGGCGTGCGCGGTCCTGGGCGCCGCCGGCCGCTCACTGGCCACGATGGACGATGACGCGCGGTTCAGCGTGGTGTGCCTCGACGACGACGCCTCCATCGCCGCCGGCCTGCTGCACGCGGCGCTGCCCGACGCCCGCTGGTACGACGCGGACACCGCTCCCGAGCTGCTCGCGGAGCTGGCCGACGCACCGGCGGGGCCACCGCACTACGTCATCGGGTACGCGTGGGACGCCGCCGCCGGACGACTGCCGGCGCTGCGCGAGATCCTGGCCCGCGGCCCCGAGCGGCACATACACGTGCTCGGCTGGTGGCGCGGCGTCAGCCGGCTCCGCGACGACCTCGGCGGGGTGGGTGCCCGCTTCGACGCGATCGGCGCGTGGGTGGCGCTCGACATACACGGCTCCGAACTGTCGCCGCTCTCCCCCCAGGCGGGCGGCCCGGCCTGGTATCCGCGCCCGCACCGCGCGCTCTTCTTCGACCGGGCGGTGCACCGCGCGCCGGAGGTCATCATCCCCTATGAGGTATGCCCGTGACCGTGCGCGAATACCGGCGGCTGGTCGAGGCCCTCGCGGTGGCGGCGAGCCAGCGGGACGCGGAGCTGGCCGCCGCCGAGCGCACCTACCAGGAGTGTGCGGGCGCCGCCTCGACCCACCTGGCCCGCGCGGACGCGGCGGCTTTCGAGGCGGACCGGCGCACGGGCATCGCCGCGGCCGCCGTGGTCGAGGTGGACCGGGAGGCGGCGCGGCTCTGGGACGAGCTGCGCCGCGGCGCCGGCTGGTGGGCGCGGCTGCGGCAGCCCGGCGAGCTGCCCCTGCCCGACCGCACCTACCAGCCGCCGGACGACGAGGATGAGGCCCTCGCCCTGCTCGACGGCGCCGCCAGGCGGATCGACCAGGCGCGGCGCGGGGCACCCCGGGCGCCGCTGCCCCGCTGGCTGCTGCCGCTGCTGCCGCCGCTCGGCGCGACCGCCGCGACGATGACCGGGCTGGTCGCGGGCGGGCTGGTCACGCTGGCACACTTCGACTCCGAGCTGGCCTGGCCGCTGCGGCTGCTGGGCTGGCTCACGTTTCTCATCGCCCCGTTCACCGGGGTGCCGCCGGCGGCGCTCTGGGTCAGTCGCCAGTTCGGCAGCCGCCTGGACACCGGGGCCATCGGGCTCATCGTGCTCGGCGGCATGGCGGCCGGCTGTGGCCTCTCCCTGCTATTCGCCCGCTGACTGTCCGCTCAGTCCGTTCGCCGCGCGGATGACCGTTACCAGCTCGTCCATGATGGAGGTCAGGGCGAAGTCCCGCGGGGTGAAGACCCTCGCTACGCCGGCCTCACTCAGCTTGGCCGCGTCCGCGGGCGGGATGATG